>Ga0228711_1000766_pt1 | contig 42851 bp, 15 predicted proteins | sample MedpolnodulmetaG_2_FD_177996 | JGI IMG/M metagenome (GOLD analysis project Ga0228711, IMG submission 177996) | Root nodule microbial communities from Medicago polymorpha collected in Santa Monica, California, United States - brown nodules | ecosystem: Host-associated > Plants > Roots > Nodule...
GGGGGGTTTGCAATTTAATTTCTTTCCTCAAAGCCAAAATGTGAAAGTAACATGTTTTGATTGCAAAATGTTAGCGACGGTTATGATTCTTCGAATTCCCTCCATTCATTTGTTGGAATTAATTACGGTCAAGCATTATTCAAATATTTAGTTTATGTCTTCTATTTAAGTGATGAGTTTGTAGGATTTTATTTTCATTCCAGTTGTCGAGTTGTGTAGGGCTTTACTCTCTCAGAGGTCTGATTTTATTCCTTCCAGTTGTCGAGTTACAACCATTACACCTAAGGTTATACGCGTGTCAAAGGCATATCCTAGAGGCACAATGCACCATTGTACAAAAATATTATGTGGGGTTTTTACTCTCTCAGATGTAATTGAAGCATAGACTTAAATTAGAGTTCCTAAATTCTCAATTGTCCTAAAGGTTCTCTCATCTATAAAACTTATGAATTCATCAACATACTCTCCCTCTCGGTAGTTCTACAAACGGACAGTCCTATTTTGTCTACCTTACCAAGGATGAAAGAAGAACAGAGTCACTATGTTAATTCAATCTCTGTTGTTACTACTATTACCCCAATTAACGTCATTTTGTTATCTTAGTTACTTCCTGATTCTGGAAGCTTTTCACTAATATTAGGTATGTCACTTTCCTAAGTACCGCTATCTCAAGTTAGTTCACTTCAGATGAAAGAATTCGCATAATGAAATTAAATAAGATTCATAAAATAACGAGAAGTGTTGCAAATGGCCGCACATGAATTTGAGATATAAGAAGTGGCGAAGGGTTTTGAACAGAGGAGACGAATAATGAGAAAGGGTGTTCGTCAAATGTGAGCGAGAGATTCATCTTTTAAGACAAAACCCTTTTGATTTACTTTCATTTTCATCCATAAGGCCACGTCATCATACCACTTATCTAAAAAAAAACCAATTAACTCTTTTTTAAAGGGTTAAACATCAGACACTATATTTTATGACCAATGAATCTATGATTTAGGAATTATTTTATAATTTAGCGTGAGTTAGAGAGAGATACACACCTAAGGACCTAATTGGTGGTTTGTCTTTCTTAATTTTGACATATAAACGTGGTCAATACGTATGGAAAACGATTATTGGTGTATTCTTATAAATAAAAAAAGGCAAATAATTATTTTTGTCCATTATGTCCTCGTGAGCTTAGCTTAGTTGGTAAAAACAATGCATAATATATGCAAGGTCCAGGATTCGAACCCCGAACACTACAAAAAAAATAAAAATTTATCCATTGTGTAACAGAGAATCACAATAGTCTTTTAGTTTATATTGTGACTCTATTAGTCAAAGTAGTAATTGATGTTAAAATTCTTCGTCAACGTTGTCATATCAATCACTCAATATACTTACTTATTATCATATCATTCATTATAAACACTTATTTATCGGTCAAAATCAATGTGTTTATAAGAAAAATAATTATTGTCACCATTGATGAACTATTTTAACGTCAAATATTATTTTGACTAATGTAGTGTACAATCAAAGATGATTTTAAAAATTTGATATATCGATAAATTATTGTGAATAATCATTACATATTTAGACATCAATAAATTATCGTGACTAATCATTCCATATTTACACATTAATCAATTATTTTGACTAATCATTACATATTTAACATTAAAATGACTATTTGCCCAAAGAAGGAAAAAAACTACTCTCTCCGTCCCTTAATAGATGACTTAGTTGACTTCGTCACACGTACCAATGCATATGTTTTAATCTTTGATATCTTCAATTCTCTACTAAAAAAAATTATGAAAATTTAATATTTTAAAAATATTTATCGAGACGAATTCAACAACATTTTACATGATATCATTTATCTTTGTGAATTAGTAGAAAAATATAGTCAAAATATGTCAAATCAATAATGTATATTGTCAAATAGGTCATCTATTAAAGGACAGTGGGATGAAGGTCCCACATACGCAAGAGATTAAAAATAAAAAAAATGAAAATAAAAAAAAATGGAACGCAAAAGTAAAAAGAGGGAGGAAGGTTAGATGAAAAGTTAGGGTTTGGCATAGCAGAGCAAAGCAGAGTAGAAGAAGAATGGTGGGAACGAACGTGAAAGCAGAAACAAGATCTCTAATGGATAAGCGGAGTGCGTTAGAGTCTGAAATGAACTCAATCATCACTCGTCTTTCTCAATTACCTGGCTCCCCTGGACTTTCTGGCAATCTAATTGATTCTGAGGTTTGTTTCCTCTTTTCTTTATTCCATTCAAATACCCTTCTTCTTTCAATCCATCAATCATAACTCTCTCTCTCTCTAGGGTTTTCCTCGTTCCGATATCGACGTTCCACTTGTTCGAGCTGAACGACGTCGTCTTGCTGAGCTGCGTAATGACTACACCGACATAACTGATAAGATTAATCAAAATATACACATTTTGCATTCCACAAGACTTGGAAATCATAAAAATTCAGGTTGGTTTACTTCTCCAACCTATGAAGCACAGACACGAACACCAGTCACGGAGCACAGTCACGGACACGCTGACAGAATGACATAATTCAATGTAAACATAGGTGTTGGGGTCGGACACGGGACACACCTAATCCGAGAAGTGTCTGTGCTTCATAGTCTCAAACTCTTCATGCTCATATTTAACAATAAGATCAGATTCAAGATTTAGTAAATAGGTCTATAGACAAAGCAACTGCTCATAAAAGATGCCAAAATCTGATTGTGAAGTTTCTTTACCGCCTTTCAATAATTCGCTGTTGCATTTTATTACTGAAGTAATCAAATTTCAGTTTTTGCATAAATATTGTTTGCTGAATCGTGAACTTCTGTATTAACTTTTCATGATGTTTAATATTAATATCATATTCATTATGTCATGTTGAATGTTTGCTTTTCCGCTAAGACAATGATGATGGCTCAGACATGCAGACCTCATCTACTGCAGAAACTGTTGCATCAACACCATCACAGAATGTCCTTGTGAGTCTTTCCCCCAACTCGATGGATGTGGATGTCTTGGTTAGTAGACCTTTTGCTGTGGTTGACGAGATAGCAGATGCATCACCAGCGGTAGAGGATGGTTTACAACTTGGAGATCAGATTTTGAAATTTGGCAATGTCGAAGCGGGTGAAAATTTGCTCCATAGGTTGGCTTCCGAGGCCCAGTCGAGCATGGGTCAAACAGTACCTGTTGTCATCATGAGGCAAGGCACAGTGATCAACTTAACTGTCACACCTAGAACTTGGCAAGGCAGAGGTTTACTGGGGTATGCTTCCTGTCCCAATTATTTTGTTATTTGTTATCTTGTGTGCTTATAATATCCTTTCAGTTTTGTTTCGAACATAATTAAAAATAACTAAACATTAAATGCGATTGTTTTAACTTTTCCCTTTTCCCTGTCTAACCCAAGCCCAATACTCTGATAGTCTGATGATCCATTTATTCTACACAGAAATCTTGTCCATATTTATAAAAATATCAGTATTTTCTCTGTCAATTTGATAAATTATTTTAGGGTGTTCATAATGATTTGAGAAGTTTGACGGACTGAACATTTCTTCTTCTAAACTTAATAGTTATTTATCTGATTCTGATTGGAAGCCGAATTAAAAGATAAAACAAAGAGTAGTATTATTGATTGAAATAGAAAATATTGCAGAAGATTGACCCATGTAATCCCAGTGCAAATGCTCCTTCAGAGTGCTAACAATGCATCTCTGCCTTCCTAATTCTTAAGTCTAATTTTCCTGAATTCATGTCTACAGTTGTGGCCAAATGGACTTATTTATAATACTAGACATAAACTCCTAATTAGGGCTGGAAATGAGTCGAGTCGAACTCGTCTGAGCTCGGCTCGACTCGATAAGAATTGGGTCAGCTCGAAATTCGACTCGAGTTCAAAACGAATTTTTTTTTGGCTCGAGTTCGGCTCATTTAAAGTTCACGAACAACTCAGTTCGGCTCGTTAGGTTCAGTTCATTTGCTTCAATCACATAATTTAAATTTGTTTTTTAAAAACAATTATATATTTTTTGACCTAATAGTATTAAATATAAAAAAAACACTAAGGTGAAAAGGGCTATGCAGCCATTCCACTACTGTGAAATAATAGATCCCCACCTTCATATAAAAAAATAGCATGACCGCTTGTTTTATAAACAAATATTGTTGTATATACCTCACATACTTTCAATGTGGGACAAAAACAAAGTAGCGCAGCATTGCTTAAAGCCTTGAACTCTATGCACTACAAGCAACATGTTTCCATTGCTAGAAACTATCTAGCTCCACTCTGTTACCATTGTTGTTTTTTAGTGTTACCATTATTGTTTTTTATTGTTGCTATTTTACTCTTACTATTAGTTAAATACTGTGTCCTAGCTTATATATATAATCGAATCAGTTCATGAACCAAACGAGCCGAACTATATATAACTCAAGTTTAACTCATTTAGTTAATGAACTTAATCTTTAGCTCAAGTTCGGCTCGTTTGGTTCATGAACCAAGTTCAACGAATTAATTACCGAGTCGAGTTCCGAACTTTATTCGAGTTGTATCGGTTCATTGCCAGCCCTACTCCTAATCAATACAAATAACTGCATATTAAACAAACTCCCTAACTGCTCCTAATCAATACAAATGACTGCATACTAAATAACAGCCCAACTGCTCTCAGGCACTTCTTTTGGGTTTAATAACTGCATCATAAGCAGTTACCCTTTCAATACCAACTGATACCTAACAGATTCTTATATAAATCGCTGATATTTCTTTTGTCTTAATGTTACCTCTCGATCTGCTTCTCTTTAAAGGTGTACTTGATTTTATACTTTCAATATTTTTACTTTTGGTTACAAATGGAGGTCTACTAGTATATAGAGTGGGAAGTGCTAAAAAGTGCAGTAAGGCAGCGATTAATCAAATAGTTCAAGAAAGTTCCTGTCATATTTAGTATCCGACTGTTTTTGTTTTCTCTAATAAATTTTAGCTTGAATGGTTTGTAGAGGAACCCTTCCTTCTCTAATCCATTCGACACATGCAATTTCTTTTCAGTCGATACGTCTTGTACTTGAGCTCCTTTTGTACTTGCCTGTTCAACTAAGTCAACTGTTTGGTTATTTCCAGAAAATATTTATAATTCGATTTTATTTTTCCTTTTCTAATCGGACCAATCCGCCTACTTGACTTCTTATATTGAAAGTTATTGGTGTTCCTGTTCCAATGAGACTATTCCGTACCATTATGGAAAAAGATTCGGGTAAAATATGCACTTCTTCGGGAATAAAAAAAATTGATCTACTTTGAAAAAATTGGTATTTTTGGCTTTTATTCTTTGATTCCTCAATACTCAATGAAAACTTCTCTTTGAAAAATGGAATGAATTTCTATAGTTCTATATTTACTAATTCCTGAATTCCGTCTTCTGTGAATATTTTTTGCTGATATGTTTATATTTGAGCTTGATTCCAATACTCTAAGCTGTGGCTGTTTACAATGGAGCCTGATTCCAATACTCTAAGCTGGGCAGCTATGAACACCTCCAGCATCTTCTCGTCCAGTAGTGGTGGCCAGTTCGAATCACCTGTCTATAATGGAGTAAAATATTTAGAGTAGAGATGAAGAACAACAAGACTTCACCAATTAACAATTAATCATTAAATTAATATTTTAACCTACCTTTCGAGCCATTAAATTAATCTCGTCCAGTATCTTCGGCTGTAAAAAAAACAAAAATTAATATTTGAACGGAACAGATGAAGAACAAGATGAAGGAACAAATTCAGATTTTTAGAACAAGATGAAGGTACCTTTTTCAAATTTTTAGAACAAGATGAAGGAACACATTCAGATTTTTTATTATTTTTTCCTAATATTTGAACGGGTAATGAAAAAGTAGAGAGCGAAAGTGTTTTTTCATTACCCGTTCAAATATTAGGAAAAAATAATAAAAATTTTGAAGGTGTTCCTTCATCTTGTTCTGAAAATCTGAAAAAGGTACCTTCATCTTGTTCTAAAAATCTGAATCTGTTCCGTTCAAATATTAATTTTTGTTTTTTTACAGCCGAAGATACTGGACGAGATTAATTTAATGACTCGAAAGGTAGGTTAAAATATTAATTTAATGATTAATTGTTAATTAGTGAAGTCTTGTTGTTCTTCATCTCTACTCTAAATATTTTACTCCATTGTAGACAGGTGATTCGAACTGGCCACCACTACTGGATGAGAAGATGCTGGAGGTGTTCATAGCTGCCCAACTTAGAGTATTGGAATCAAGCTCAAATTCCGATTGTAAACAGCCACAGCTTAGATTGGTGATTGCTGATATGTTTATATTTATTGCTAATCTTTTCTTTGCAGATGCCATTTTCGGATCTTGTAGATGCTGAGTTGTTCATGTCGTAATGTTGGTGATAGTTTGTTTCTTCTCCGGAATTTGTTCTTGACCTTTTGTAACTTGTCTTTGTACAACTCAGTTTGATTATGTGATAGATAGATATATCAGATAGTAACAGCTGATCTTTGATTATGGTGGTCAATTAACTCAATTATGTGCTATATAGCCTTTTTAGTTTATTTTGATCGTCTTTTGTTAGAGGTATCTTTTGTTGGATGGACGTAAAAGGAATGGGAAACGGAAGGTTTATTTCAAACTTTAGTTCTTTGATTTCAATTTATTTATTTATTTTTTTGAAAAAGATGAGGGAGTAAGAGTGGATAGAGCAAAATCTCTCAAGACTCTTGAGCTAATTTTAGATATCATTTGGATTTAGGCGGAGATAATGTGCTTAATATTTGGATTTAAATATTAGAAGGAAATTAATGTATTGATAAAATTTTGATAAAAAATTATTTTAAATTAGATTGAAAATTAATTTACACAAAAAAAATACATTTCACACAAAATCAGTGTATATTTTAAGTTATTTGGCGTATAAGTCATTATGAATTTAAAGTAAATTTAATATAAATTATAAAAGTTAATTGTGATATTATATAATATGTATTATATAGTTGTATTAATTTATGTTAATGAATGTTTTCTCAATTGTCAAGAAGTTGATTCACTTTCAAAATGTGAGTTCAACTTTCACTGTCAATGTGAGGATCTCTTCGGTGAGTGATTTGTAAATGTTTTTTGAGCCTACATGTCTGTTCCAATCGTAGTGAGTCTTCGGAGCCTACTTTACCCAAATTAACATGTAAAAAAAAAACAAGGTATGTAAAATCTATAAAGATTATCAACAAATATCCACGGTTAGATATGAGCAAATCTTTAGGAATTTCTATATTTCTCTTACCATTTTCATCTTCATCGTCATCGTCTCCATTAGAAAGTATCTATTTGTCAAAATTTGTACTTTTCTCCTACTCTATTGGTACGAAAGATACCCTAAATCTCATATTCACATTAAGCCTCAATACAACACAATTCAATCTTGTCTTGATCCTTTCATGATTACACCCAATATTAGTCTAAAATCACAACCCTAAACTATTGCCATTCCACCAAACGGTATGTACTTGCGAGGATTTATATTTGTCAAGATGACAAGCATTATTCTGCATTACTACTTCAAAACAATATTGATACATCACTCGTGCCTCATCCCAAATATTAATTTTGCTTGACGAAATAGTTCTTTCTAAGGACTATCATTTTTCATGGTTAGCGTTGATAACTCTTTAATCTCAATGGGGATTGTAAGCACTGAGTGTGGAATTCTTCCACCCGATAATAATAGAGTTGTAATTATGTTGGAAGAAACATTAAAAAAAATTAACCTTTAGATCTAAAAGTCCTAGACAGTGTTTTACATATAAATGTTTTCCAGTACCACTATAACAATATAAGAAAAATAAACTATCCTTACCAGAAAGAATATACTCAATAATCTAATCATATACACCCCTATGTTTGTTAGTCAACATCAATAATAGATCAACATATGTCTTTGACAATTCAATCTTCATTAACAATAAGCTTCATATTATTCTATTACTTTTTCGCCAAACAAAGTTTAACTTTCTATTACTTTTTCAATACAATCAAATTATTAATATTATTTTATCTACTAGGCCCCATATTATTCTTTTTGACAATATTAGGCCCATATTATTATTTCGGGGTTTTGCTAGAAGCCATTCATGAAGGTGTCTTTTAGTAACCCACACGGCCACACCTCAAGGTGTGATTTCCACTTTTTAAGTATAACTTTGCTAAAAGATACTTTCATAAAAATTAATTGGTGTCTTTTAACAAATACTCATAGAATAACTTACTAAGAGATACCTTCATAAAATGTGTCTTTTAGAGAAAAAAAAACCCTTTATTTAATTTGTAACTACATTACTTAATTCGCTTGCCATTTTCTATAATGGCAAAATTAACTATCTCTTAACCGGCTACATTCAAACAAAAAATGAAGTAGTAAAAAAAAAAGGACAAACTTGGACACAATCAAGTATATTCAGGCATGACTTTCCTCAACAGTGTGATTGGACGTGATTCCTTAGGGTCAAGTTCATCAAAGGCAACATAATTTCGATCCTTATCATACACATGACATTCAGTCATGATTGTCTTCATCAATCGCCAATTCCAACTAGTCTCGTTCAGATACTGTTCATTCAATACAATTATTCAAAACTAAGATTAATTAATGATTAACAACGCTATTCACTTTCTTTAGTGATTTTGATCATAATATTTTCTATACTCGTGTTATTTTTGTTGTTTATAGCTTATTGTTTATTTATAGGCTTAATTGCATGTTTGATCCCTTATGTTTATTTTAGGTTTTAAGTTGATCCCTTCAGTTTTAAAAGTTTCAAGTTGGTCCCTTACGTTTTAAAGGTTTCAAGTTGGTTCAAAACGTTACTCACATTTTAATAAGTTAACCCATTCTGCGACATAATATTGAGTTTAATAAAACAAAAAAAATTTAAAAATGGTTTAAAATTGATTTTCTAAATAAGTTAAATTTCATCACTCACATTGTCAACCCGAATCTTTAAACAATCAAGTGATGGAAGGAACTAACTTATTCTAATATGAGTAACGTTTTGATCCAACTTGAAACTTTTAAAACATAAGAGACCAATTTGAAACTTTTAAAACATCAGGGACCAACTTAAAACCTAAAATAAACATAAGGAACCAAAGATGCAATTAAGCCTGTACTATATCCAAGCAATAGTATTCAAAAAAATAAAATAAAAGTATACATGTAAATTGAAATGAGTTGGGTTGCAAATATTTATCTGTATTTTTTCTCTTGATGAAACAAAATACTGATATGATTGTATCACCTTTCCCCAATTTTCTTGTAGAGACTTGTGGGCTGCACGTAAGTTATAGCTTGGTATCTTTGGGGATATATGATGAGGAATATGGACATTGATATCATGGCAGAGGATCTCAACCCTGATAAAAAAAAGTAGCAGGAATGTAGCAATTAGTTAGTTTGCCATTAAGGCCTAGGAGCATGAGATGAAATTCATTCAGGACCATATATTGTGGATCATATGCAATATAACGAGAGGAGAAATAATACCATTTAGGATAATCACAATGAACAGTTCCATTAAGCTGTGCTTGTGCAGCATTCCAGTCTTGATAGTATTTGAATGGTATGTGTGGTGCCGTGTGATGTACCACAGTGAAAGTACTCATCTATATAAGGAACATTTCTTAGTTTCCTACTTACAATACTCTGCTATAGTACTAAAAATTTAGACATGCGATTATAAAGTTAGGAGAATTCTTTCGTACCTAGTGTCTTGTTGTGTATTATTGACACTTTGTAGGCAAAATTAATTTCAAACTATTTGAAGAATGTTAAATATAAAAAAAATGGCACAACATTAAAATATGGATATTAGATACAATACAAAACAAAACTCTAAGGGTTGTAGTGTTCACCATAAAAGTAAACAAGACATCAGTATTTGTAACACGGTGTGTCAGATAGGAACATGACCCCAGCACTTGTAATTTCATTCAATCATTTCTATTTTATTAAGAAATCATCCGTGTCGGTATATTAATGTTATGTTTGGTGTTTGTTGCTGCTTTATAGTCTGTCACATTGGGAAGTAAATAAAATTGGACAAACAACTATTTTTGTCCTTGAATATGTGGTGCATTGTCATTATGGTCTATAAATGTATCGAAATTGTAAATACATCTCTTTTGTTAGTAATTTTATGGACTATATTGTCAAATGGAAAACAAGTTTGAAGACTAAACCGACTACTGAAAGATAGCTTCGATGACCAAAATGACTAATAAAAGAGATACTCATGGATGCGTTTGCAATTTCGATACATTCAAGAAACAATGTGATAACTAGTTACACTTCCAATGATCAAAATATCGGCTTGTAAGAATAAAATTACCCAGAAGTGATAACCAAGCCACGGCATGAACCAGTATTTAAGCCATCCTGTGATTCCCGTGGTGTAAATAATCAAAGGCCATCCAACTGCTATAAAAGCAAAAACAGCAGCTATACTTATCTTCACCCTCTTTGCTTCATTTGGTCTGAACTTTTTCAAATCAAAATGCCAAAGAAGCCTGTTATGTTAACATGTACAATGATTAATTAATTGTTCGAAGGTACAATTGAGTTAGAGCAAATATATGTGTGACAGATATACAAATACATACCAGTGAGCTATAGACATCCAAGGGCGCAATGGACCGTATCCATATACTAACGCTTTCCGCAAAAGCGGATTTGAATCAAAATCTTCTTTCCAAACAGGGTGCCATGCGGTATCTTCATTCAACCTGAAGCATTCATTAGGTAGCACACTCTAACAAAACTTTTACATACCAACATATATACTACCTCTGTTTCTAATTATAAGCAAAATTGACTTTTTAGGTTCATTCAAAGAGATTGTGCTTATATACACAGAGATCAGTGTCAGCACATGCCCGCTCATCATAACTGTGATAACTATGAAGGAGTAAATGCTTGTGCAGGCACATTCACAATTTTAAGCCTACAATTTAAAGAGCTTTGAAAGCTTGAAAGAGAGTAAAATTCAAAGGGAATCATTGTGATAGGATTCAATTTAGTATTAGAACTGAAATAATAAATGAAACAGTAAAATTCTTATGAAAATCGAAGATATTACTTCTGAATAATCCGGTTAGAGTTCAAATGAGATATAACTGTTGATTACAATGGATGAACAATGGAAATTGTAAGTGCATAAAAATGAAGATAACCTAGGTAAATCTAGACACCTAGAATCTCCCAGTGTAGTGAGACTACCTAAATTCATGCCTACCCATACTAAACATTCCTTCCCTATATAACCGTCAGATCGACATTCTTCTCCTATGCCACCTGTCCACTAATCTCTCGCCTCCCCCACTAAATCAGTTATAAGATTTTGATTATTTTCATTACTGTTTTGATTCTCTACATTAATGTTCCAGTTTTTCCTCTTATAGACTCTCTCAAAACTATCACATTGATTAAAGATGCTGAAAAATGAATACAACGACTGAATTTATAGAGCATATTTAGAAATTGACCAACTATAAAACTAACTAACTAACCAAATAACTAATCTATTAAACTACTAGCATAATTTAATTATGCTAATTATCACTATTTGTAACAGACACAGAAAAAGATAGACAGGAAAAAATCATTTGTTTTGTTATTAATGAGATGATTGAATGATGTGTATTTTTGTGCGCGCGCGCCTAATTAACTTGGATTTGCGGTTGTGGTCACACAAGAATTGTCCAAAGTAGTATGTTGTTTTTATAAAATGCATGCAGCTAAGATAAACAAATAATAGAAAACTCTACTTACATGTTTGTTTTAGCATGATGTCTGTCATGCTTAAATCGCCATGATTCATATGGATAAATTAGGGGTAAAAGGACCAAAGTTCCAACAATATCTTCTACCAATTTATTCTTTGAAAATGCTTTGTGAGCACAATCATGCCCTAAAACAAAAAGCTGCGTGGTGGAAAACAAAAAAGAGTATAATTAATATCCGTGGAACTTGCAAAGAATTGATTAATACACATGATACTAACCCCTGTTGCTGCAGTCCCTGTAAATGCCCAAGCCAGAGGAAGCAGATACCAAGGCGCTTTTGAAATCAAAAATATCCCCAATGCATAAGACGTCACTGATATCAAAACTTTTCTCCATGCTTTCATTTCATCTATTTCAAACACCTTTTACCAATACACAAAGAAAAATGAAAAAATGTATATAACAAATCTATATATACACAATGCTATTTGGAGAGGAAAAAATGTCGATAACATGTAGAACTGTAGATATAGTCACGATTCTGATCGCACCACGATCTTTGATATTATGTAGAACTGTAGAATTGCAATTTCAAATCTCAATCCCAGTTCCAAAAACAAAAAAATAAATTCATGATGGCGCGATCCAGAACATTGTACGGCTCAAATAATTAGTAGAAATGCCCATTGGAAATAGATCTATTCAAGAACAACCTTCTTCGGAAGGGAATTGATGATATCCTTCAAAGTAACATTATCAGGAAGAGGTTCTCCAATTTTCTTAAAACCATATCGTTCGCATATTTGTTTTCTGTATTCACTGGTGCTTTCAGCAGGAGATGGTGCAGCTGGAATTGCCACAGCTTTTATGATGGAAACCTTCTTCCTATATATTGAAATTCTTTGTTGCCTAAACCCTTTGTTGAAAGAACAGTTCTCGTTTACTTTACATATTCCTGACCAGAATTAGAAATAGTTATTTACAAGGCTTAAAAGTAAAGCCATTCATCATAAATGTTGCAAGCACGCATGTAATTTTCTCTTAAATGTTCCTCATAATTTCAAATTTATAAACATGAGATGTTACTATGATCATTAATTAATTAATTAGTTAATATGGATAGACAATAACAAACATACATATAATGCATGCAGCATACCTGATGTGAACTGGGCTGGAATTATATTTCTGTTCATAATAGGCCTCTTGTGTGAGTCCTGCAAAGCCTAACCATATATAAAACAAGAATTAAACACACCTATCAAATTGTTACACATAAAAACAAATTCTTCAGTATTCACACACAAATACTCTATAGACCACATACATCATTAAATGAATGAACCTAAAAAATCAATTTTGCTTATATTTAGAAACAGAGGGATTAGATAATAAAGTTGAAACCTTGGAGAGGAGTGAGGAATCGGGAAGTGTAAGCATGCAAGACATTGTTTGTGACCGAAACCTCAAGGTGAAGAGCTTCAGGTTGTTGTTTTGGGGATTGAATCGAATGAGTATCTGAAGAACGTTAGAAACGATGTAATGGTTTTCTACCCGTCTGTTGTAGCTACTTACTGAGGCAACATGAAGCACATGTTTGTGTGTTTGAAGTTTGCGTTCCTCGTGTGCTGACTGAATTGGAACCATGCATGCAAAATCATCGAAAATACTCACCAATTTAAGAGTGTTTGAATTTTAGAGTAAGAGCTACTGCACTTAATATTTTTTTAAAAAAAAATATTTTTTAAAAAAAGTATATTTGGAAGACCAACCGGGTCGATTCCACAAACAGTAAATATTTATTGAGAAAAAGTAATTTTTACAATTGTGATAAATAAATTGTCACAATTTCTAATACATAATTTCTATATTTTGTATATATACTAACATGTGCCCTTAAGCATTTCCATTCTAATTTAAGGGGGTCAATTTGATTGATGTTACATATACTAACATTCAGATGGACACCCTATATCTGTTTGTCTGCTTTTTCTATTGCGCTAGTAAGTATAAATTATGAATAGTAGTTTTATGAAATTTTAATTTTTAAATGACATCAACAATATAGCATCCCCCACCCACCCACAAGAAAACACAATATTGTATTCTTATAGGTAAATTAATTTCAATGTATATACACACACTCATTGACGAAAAGACGAACATGTCAATCCATATTTTGTCCTTAATATTTCGCTATATATCAATATTATTGTAAGTATTTACTTTCTAAATAAGTTCCGCTAATTACTGAGTTGAACGACAATCTCTAGGGGGACAATTAACTTACTGCTTTATTACTTGGTATGATTTGGTGCACTTGACTAAATTGTACATCAAATTTTTGGCGCTGTTGACGGGGATTGTTGATATTTCGACAAGGTAATCGGTAGAATTTATTTTTGTAAATAATTAGGTTAGGTTTAGGTAAGTATTTTAATTTATGTTTTTAATTTTCTAATTTTATTTTTCAGTTTTATTTATTTAAATTTTCGATTTTTTTAAGGTTAGGTTAATTTTCTGTTTTTAGTTATCTTAGGTTAGATCATAGAAATTAGGGTTAGTTCCTAGTTTCTAAATTTATTGATGATGGAATAACATATGATGTTTTTAGTGTTGAGGCAAAATCCCTAATTAATTTTAAAGATAATAAACTTTAATGATTAAGGATTAAATGGACTTTGATTAATTCCTTGGTATTTAACTTGTGCTCTTGAGTGTTTTACTAAGACATGAACAAGGTTTAAATCATACCAAGATATAAGAAATCAAAGGACATTTAATTCATGAAGTAACTCTGAAGATCAGAAAGTTAGTTCAGAATGTTGATCAGTGAGTTGATCAGAACATTTTGATGGTAGTTCAGAAGGGTGTTCATAAGAAAACCCAGAATCATAAAGAATGTGAAGAACATGCAAGTACACATGACATGAATAAAAGATCCAGTAAAGTACATCTGCATGGATCTATCAACAATAAAGGCATGGACAAGGAACTATGTCAAAAAGATCTTTAATGTTCATCCAAGACTATGAACATTAAAGTACTAGGAATATTCCAATGAGAATATTATCCTAGATGTTGCATTCACTGCACTTCAGTTGTGTCTTTACTATTAGAGTTGATTACATCAAAAGTTAAGTCTTACAAATCAACCTAAAGTAAGAACAAATGGAACATTCTGAAGGTCAGAATGTTCACTCCTGCACATGCTTCCAGCTATAAACAGTGTAGTTGGTGGAAAGATGAAAAAGGTAGCAAAAGGAGATCTTGCATCAGAGATAACTTATCCTCTGATCAGAATCAAGCAAAATCTCCTAGAAGCATGGGCCTGAAGTTGCAGACCCACTATCTTCTCTCTCCTGCACAATGACCAAGACAGATTTGGTTCAACTTTATCATACTTTATCCAGCAACTTTTGATGCATATGGAGAAGTTACTTTTTGGTGGATAAAGCCCAACAAATCTCATGTCACGCCTTGAACAACCCAGAAACTCATCAGACATTCATCATTGATGAACCCAGATGAAGAACATCATGAATATCAACATTATGATGAAGAACGCAACAACATTTTGATGGTCAGAATGCTCACCCAGATTTTCAAGTAAAAGCTTGTGGGGCCCAGGACACGTGGCATAACACCATTGGTCACCTTACAACGGCTATATGAGCCCAAAAACTCTATAAATAGAGATCAAAGGCTCAACATTACTTGCACCATTGCAAAGCATACAAGAAAACAACTTGAATTGTTTGAAGCTCTTGCAATTGATCATCACTGAAGGTTCTTTTTACCTTCTTGTAGTTTTCATCAATACTCTTTGTTATCTCTTTCAAAGATAACTTCTTCTTCCTCCTCTTCTGTTTGATTCTCAAACATTCAAAACTTTTCACAAATTGTAATCAAGTCTCATCTAGTTTTAGGGGTACTAAAGTGTTAGTTTGAGCAAAGAGTGTAGAAGTCTAAGTGGTTAACTTAGCAACAAGGTGCAAGCCTGCTGAGGCTTAGAGAATACAAATTGTGTAATTGTTCAGGTGAACAAAGATTGTAAGGTGCAGAATTTGAGAGGTTATCTCAAGCATCATAGTGGAAACTCTCACAAGATTGTGAGGAGTGGACTAACCCACATTGGGTGAACCACTATAAATCTCTGTGTGTTAATTCTCTCTTCCCTATACTCTTTACTTACTGCAAACACAAACACACACAAACACATTTACTTTGTTAAACTGTTTTTGCACTCAGACATCAGAACGTTCTGAAGTCTGTTATTAACTTAACCATTCCAAGTTTCAACTTGAGAATTACTTTTTAAGTTACAGGATAATTTTTTAAAGGGTCACAATTCAAACCCCCCCTTTCTTGTGACTATTTTATCTACTTTATTTAGCTATGTTTTTAGTGCAATTCTTTGCATTTGAAGACAAATTAGAAGTCAATTAGAGGATTTGTCATTGGTTTGAGGAACTTTTTGTATTGTTTTCAGTCGAGTTGTTGTAATTCACTTTTATCATAAATCATGCAACTTCATAAGTGTTTTGAGTGTATTGTAATGAGAAATCATGTAAATTTACACATCAAGACACCACATGAATGATTAAGGATATGAAGACTTAATTATGAGCATGAAAATTAATATCCAAAATCATCAAAATCGTAATTCATTCAAAACAAATATGACCCATAAGTGAAAAAAAAATACTATAGCTTATTAAGTAGAACAAACTTATTCCTCTTACCTTGTTTTCCTTAAGCTTAAGCTAATCTCCAAGAATCTTCACTCTCTCCAATAAACCATAGCTTTCTCTTCACTTTTCTTCAAATGAGTTCTTCCTCTTTATCTTCTATTCTTCTCTTCTCTCTCAATTCTCTATAGTCTCTTTGTGTGAAAGTGTAAAATGAGCTAACCCTAATTTCATCTCATAAGTTATCTATATATACTCCAATAATGAGTTAGGTTACTACAATTCATAATGAGCCTCAAAACTCTTACCACTTAATTCTAAAAAGTTACTACACACTTAACTCACTAAAGCATCTCATTATTTACCATCTCAAAATAATTACCTCAAGTTATACTACTACTTGGTAAATATAACATTCTCACTAAAAAACACTAAAATAATCTCCATTCAAAAATTACTAATTTTCCCTCAGTCTTAAAAAAGACTAAAATACCCTTATCGGCTAAGAATCAACTAATCTCAAATTAAATACGCAAACAAGCAAATAAACGCATATAAACAAAAAAAAAGATTATAGCTTATTAAGTAGAACAAACCTATCCCCCTAACCTTTTTTCCTTAAGCTTAAGTTAATCTCCAAGCATCTTCACTCTCTCCAATGAATCCTAATTTTCTCTTCACTTTCTTCAAATGGGTTCTTCCTCATTCTCTTCTCTCTCAATTCTCTCTAGCCTCTCTATTGTGTGAAAGTGTGAAATGAGCTAACCCTAATATCCTCTCATAAATTATGTATATATACTCCAATAATGGGCTAGGTTACTACACCTCTTAATGGACCTCAAAACTCTTACCACTTAATTCTAGAAAGTTACTACACACCTAACTCACAAAAACATCTCATTATTTACCATCTCAAAATAATTACCTCAAGTTACTACTACTTAGTAAAAATAACTATTCTCACTAAAAACACTAAAATAATCTCCATTCTAAAATTGCTAATTTACCCTCATCCCTCAAATGACCAAAATGCCCTCGGTCTTAAAAATGAAAAAAATACCTTTCTCGGTTAAAATTTCACTAATCTCAAATTACATACGCAACGACATGCTCGATAATATTGACGAAGCGAACCCTGTCCTCTTTGACATCAAACACTCAGTTATCACTGCACTAAGGGAGAACCAATTCTTCGGTAGGGAGACCGAAGACTGTAATGCTCATCTAACTCAATTTTTGGAAGCTTGCAACACCATTAGACTGAAGCCATCACATTTCAACCTCTCATTCTTGTGTTTTTCTCACCTTTAGTACAATCCCTACTCTCAACACCAATAACCGCTTTGAGGAATGAGGGAGAAGACACAATCTCCAGTGAAACTACGCATAAAAGGACCTTGTCAATGGATCATGCCAAGGAGAGGAGACTAAAGCTGAACGTAAGGCGTCGCGATCCCTTTGACAAGGGAGTAGTGAGACTTGTCAATGATAATGATTTTATCATTTATATTTATTTCATGTCATTTTCGACCTTTTGATCAATTTACATATTGATTTTCAAGATTCAAATTTCTAGTTTTATTTTAATATGAACTCTTAATGTTTAAATCTATGATCCTTCATTAATATTTTCATCTGAATTTTAAATTTAAAATTTGAAAATTCATATACGAACGGACCAAAATGGCAAAAATGGCGTGAAAAATAAAGAACGAAATTATTACATGAAATTAAGTTAAACGCCGACCATTGTGATTTTTATTTATTTTATTAATAATAAATGGTAGTAATTAATTTTTAGATTAATATTTACTCATTTATGTTCTAGTTAAAGCTCATGATTTCAAACTCCTTATATTTTAGCTCAAATCAAATACTTAATTTTCCTTTTTTTTATGAGTACCATGTTTGAAATAGTATTAATTTGTTACTACTTTGATCTCAAATATAAGATTAAAAAAATCAAATATTGTTTATGTATTTGGTAAAAAAATTTAACCAAATACATCAATTTTATTTGACTTTTTTTAACTTTGGAGTAATCGTTCCAAAAGACAAATATGATTGATCTCATTTTTACATGTGATGTTAGGGTGAATGAGTATTGAGTTTTAGGATACCTCGGTGAGAGTGATAAGAGATTTTAGGGAATCAATGCTGAAAAGGGTTAGTTAAGTCCTTAACACCCTAATCATTCAACCCCACTAAATTTACCTTCACTTTTCCTTTGTCGCCATGTTCACCAAAAAAGTTAGTGAATGAGATAGAGAAAGAGAAAGAGAAAGAAAAAGGAAATTTGAATAATAAAAAAAAAGAAAAGGTAGTAGCAACCAACTACTACTACATCTTCTTCTCTTTCTATAATTTGCTTTAGAAAGGGATCCCAATGAACGTTGCACCCCACCAACCTCCATTGCTTCTACTTCAAGCCTCTTATCCATTAACCACTTATGATATGGCCCATTTGTCTTTAGGATTTTAGAGAGAGAGAAAGAGAGAAAAAAGTAAAGTAGTTAAATTGGTGAATGATCAATGGATAAAAGAAGAGGTGTGGTTGCTGCAGGGTCAGTGTGGGAGAGCAGAATGAAGAGTGATCAAGTTAAAGGTGGAATCAAAGTGTTCAAAGCAGAAAAAGAACAAGAAGAAGAACAAGAAGGAGGAAATGTTGGTGGTTCTAGATTGAGAAGAACCTCAATTGGGTCTTCAAAGAGAAAAACTTGTAGCCCAATTCAGATTTCCAAAGGAAAAACAGAGGAACCATGCATTTCTGATGGAATCAAGAAGAGTCTTCCATTTCATACAAGAAGCCCAATTCAATCAAGAAAGATAAGATCTGATATGCAGAAGGGTGGTGGTGAAGCTGCAGGGAAATTGAGGAAGATTAAATCAGATCCAATCAAGAAGAATGCTATTCATTCAATTGAATTGAGGAAGACGAAATCCGAGTTGGATCGAGTTCAAGAAAATGAGCCAAATGATGAATTGGATGATGGGTTTGAAAAGATTGAAGCTGAGAAAGATGAAAATGTTGAGGATTTTGATGTGTGTCAAGAGAAAGAGATATCAAGCAATGTTGGTGTGGTTCAAAATTCACCTGAATCAGTGGTTCATGTTGGTGGTGATTCTGAATCAGATGGTGATGTTGTGGATGATGAGGAAATTGAGATTGAGATGGAGAATGAAAGCTTTGATGTGAAGGAAATTAGTATTCCAGAATCTAAAGTTACTGTGAAACAACAAGAAAATGATATGGTTGATGTGAATGAACCAGAAAAGAAGATTGTTTTGAATGAATCAGAGAAGAAAGTGGTAACCAATGAAGCAGAACAGAAGAAAGTTGTGAATGCCAATATGAGATTTCATCACAAAAATGAAAGAAGACCAGTTTCTGTCCCTTTAGTAGTGAAGCAATCCCCTACAATCAGAAGGAATTCAAAAATTTACCAAAATTTCTCCAAACCTACTTCAAGTAAGAAATTTTCAGTTTCATATTCAGTCAATTTTGTATATTTTTGGGTTTAATTCGTTGTCCGAACTTTAGAAAATGTGTGTGTTTTACTAATTTTTAAGGTTCAGTTCCAAAGGAAGAAGAACGCAGTAGCTTTCCACAAACTCAAAACAAGTTGCAGAGTCTAGGTGATTTTTATCTCAATTATGTGTTGACAAAATTTCATTCAATTCAGGTTATAGAAAATAATAATTATTTATGATTTTCATCAACAGTGGATTTAATAATGTGGAGAGATGTTTCAAGATCAGCATTTGTGTTTGGGATTGGAACATTCGTTATAGTCTCATCTTCTTATGCAAAGGATATCAATTTGAGGTTAAAAATAGAGTTTATTTTTTTTTTTATTATAAATAAATCCATAATACAATATAATAACTTTTACTGTTTCTGCCCTTGCTTTTTGCAGTCTTATTTCTGCAATGTCCTATGTTGGCCTTGTCTATCTTGCAGTTATCTTCCTCTATAGATCCTTAATTTGCAGGTAATAATGAGTAACTCATTCAATTTTTGTGACAGAGATACCTAGTGCATTGTTAAATTAGTTGGGAGAATCACCATTGTAATTTTAACACGTAGGATTTTCAATAGAATCTAAGTAAAAAAAAATATAAGCACCAGCTGATAATGTAATTAATGTGTTTATTTTATGTACAATTGTAACTAAAATACCCGTATTTGTACGTCGTAAGTTTTTTATTTTTTTGAGTTTATATTTATGGACAAATTATATATATAGTGGGGCTAAATTTCAGATTTTTTTTTATGGGTTCAGGGGAGTGATAGATGTAGAAGACTCAAATTATGTAGTAAGAGAACAAGATGCAATTTGGATGCTGAAATTGGTCCTACCTTATTTGAATGAATTCTTGTCAAAACTGAAAGCACTTTTCTCTGGAGATCCTGGCACCACAATGAAGGTAATTTAAATATATATTCTTAATAATATTGAACACTTTGTTAGCATAGATAGAAGAGCACTCTAATTGTCCTCGTGATCTTAACTCAGTTGGTATGATAACAAGGTCCGAGGTTCAAACCCCGATAAAAAAAAACACTCTAACTCGTGTGCTATCTATGTGTACGAATTGCAGTTGGCAGTTTTGCTCTTTGTTTTGGCAAGATGTGGAAGTTTCATAACTATTTGGAAGATGGCTAAAATCGGTAAGTTTTTAAAGGCCTAACAAAATGGGTCTTTCTTTACACTTTCGGTTGATGATTGATTGATTACACTGACAGACAAATGAAATGGTAGTGCTCAACTAACTCTAGTACTACTTTTCAGGCTTCTTTGGAGTTTTTATTGTACCAAAGATCTGCTCTTCGTATTCAGCACAATTAACTGCATATGGTAAATTTCCTGATTTTGATGAGTATAGGTTGATGATAGTGTAGAATAGATTAGACGGTGCGGTGCTTTCATGGGCCCACATTAGCCGATCGTGCATGCATATATTTATACATATCTACTCTTTTATACGGATCATGATACCCTTCTGTCGGCATACACTAAATTTAGTTAAACAACATAAATTTGTTTTGTGAATTTTTTTTTTTGTTGTGAGGAATTGTTTTTCTGGATTTTTATAGAGTCAAAATCAACATACTTTGTACTATAATTTTCTATATAAATTTGAAACTCACAGATACATTAAATTAAATTCTTATATTGAAATTAACTCATTCTGTTATCACTTTTTTTTTTAAAAGTATTCTCCTATCACTTGTAAGGTAATGTCATTTTTTATAATAAATTCATTTTACATATTATGTTTACTTCATGCGAGTTTTGGATTTTTTCCAATACGACAAAGATACAAGATAGGCAGAGAATCCATTTTTTATACACGTGATATTTATTTTATTTTAATCTTCTATTCTATGATGACTCCAATGCATAGTAATAATGTAGATCTGACGGGGTCTACAAACAAAGATAAATTACTAGTACTATATAATTTAATTTGCATAATGTTATTATTATAATTGCTAGGGTTTAGGTTTGGTATCTGTCTATTCGTATATGTATTGCGTTAATACATGTGAATTACGAAAAATAATTTTTATAAAATTTTGATTAAAATTATATATATATATATATATATCATTTTCATTGTAATAAACTATATTTATATTTTTCAATGACACAATATATCAAATATAATATAATTTTTATCTTTCTAAATGACATCAATAATATATCATTCTTATAATTAAATTTGTTTAAAAGTATAATTGAAAGTAAAAAACATCATTCTAAAACTATGTATTCTTTTACATGTAATAATAATATATAATATAAATATTATTATTATTATTATATGGTCCAATTATACCTCATCGTTTCATCCAACGACAAAATCAAACTAGCTCTAAGTTGAGATCTTTTCTTTTTTGTTGTCTTTATAAAACATAATTAATAAATACTACATCACATGGATTAGCATCTTTGGTTTTCTTTATCCAATGGTGCAATCATGTCTTCTTTTTTTTTTTCTGACAGTTTTGAGCCCATTACTTGCATTGGGTCTCTTTTATTTTCATGACAATTGTCTTTTTTTTTTTGGTAAACTAGGGAACACAATTGTTGGATCATAATAATCGTAACATAATGGTCCTCCACATCCTTGTGGTCCCAATCCCAAAGTCAACAATACTCTATTTCTTTTATGTGTTTGTTTACTATTACTATGCCTCTTTTGTCTTTACTCTTCGTGATCCCAGCCACTACACTAGTATGATGAAAATTTATTACAACACAAGTCATGTCTTAGGGTCGTGTATAAATGCTTGCTACTTAATTAATCAATAGAAATATCGAAAGAGAGTCCTTTTATTTTCATTGTTCTGAAGTCTAATCTAATCTAATCTAATACATATAACTTTTAATATGTTGATATGATAAAGCAAATTTTTGGATTCGTCGATTTCGGGATGCATGGGATTCGTGCACTCACAAAAAAGCTGTGGCTCTAGGCATATTTGGTCTAGTATGGAATTTGTCATCTGTTGTTGCTCGCATTTGGGCAGGTAAATAAAATACTACACTTTTATTTTATTCGCAATATGAAATGTATCCATGTACTAGTTAAACTAATGTGTGGTGGTGTTGTGTTAAATTGCAGTGTTTGTACTATTTGTGGCATTTAGATACTATCAACAACACTATATGGTGAGGGATGAATGGGTAGAAGATGAAACAGGATGTGATGAAGCATGGGAAGAACCAGTTAGACAGAAACAACACAACTTCGTTGCTACCAACAAAGTCAAGAAAGGATTCTAAAAGGATGCATGGTGGTAAACTATAGCTAGCTAGTGGTACCACATTTGTCTCATTTGCTTTTGAATTACTCTTTTCTTTCTAAGTTTCATATCAAAGTGTTCTTTTCGATATATTAAATATATGCATAGCTATAGTTCTCAGGTTGTAAATCTTTGTTTAGTTAATAACAAATCCATTAGGGTTCAATAGCAAAAGGGAATAATAGCTTGGACGTTTCTGATCTGTAATTAACATTCAGTTATAGATAGTATATTCATTTGCTTTAATTTTGGATAATGCTCGAATTTAGTTCACATATATATCATTAGAAGAAAGAATGGTATAAAGTCAAAAAGTTTTGTTCCATCTAGAATCTCAAAGTGAGACTAGGTTGCACAAAAATTCTTTAACTTCATTAAATTCAATGTCAAAAAACGTTTTAGAATATTTAAAAAAAGTTTGTTGAGTGTCTCATTGCTATGTTATGTCATAATAAATCCGAACACTTGAGTTACATTAACTTCCGGATCATAATTGTTATAGTGAATGACTAAAGAAAATGAGTCTTGTTAACAAGTATCTAAGAACATTCTTTAAGGATTTCAAATTAAGAAATTATTTATTGAAAAAGTCAAATATTTCAATTTCAATGGATTGATTTCATAAATTTCTATAAAAACTTACTTTCTAAAGTCATTAAAGAGTACTCGTTAGCATTTGCCATTATCTTTTATATTGGTGGGTCTATTTGTATACGTTATCCAGAAAGATGAGGACTCAATCATTATTCATTCGTCGAACCAACGTCAAGATTTTGATAGATCCAGAAGTCAAAATGTCTTTTGCATTTTCATTTAAGAGTTATGGTATATTGACGTCACTTTTGTGACAACTTTCCCAACAATCTAAAAATATTGGTTGTCAAAATACCCCTATGATATATTGACATAATGTTCGAAGCTTTTTTTCTTTTTATTTTACAAATAATTTCTATGTATAAAGTTGTCAAAATAATTGTTGCAATGTTTAAGTATCATTACTCTTTTAAAAAAATGTTTGGTGTACATCTATATGACGTGATATAGAAGTGATGTGCTAGGAAGAAAGAGATAGAGATATAATAAGATGTTGAAATGGTTATAAACGTGAGTTGTTCAAATATCATTATTGTTTCATTTATTGGTGATAGTTTTGTTGGGTTTTTTTTTGGAATGAGGTAGAGTAAAAGTAATGCTTTGCACGAAATGTGTGTTAAATGTGATTTTGTCAGCTAAAACTCTATTCTTGGAGGAGTAGACCCTTACTTCTAATAGAGAAGTCGGTGCTTCTAAATCGAGTCAACATTGTTTAATAAGACCCTCTTCAAATAGGAAGGTGTATTAATTAATTTTTCACAAAAATACCCCTAATTAATTGAATAGAATTAAATATCAACTAATTATCTCTCTTTCTTTTTTGAGGGAAACTAATTATCTCTCTTAATATTAATAAAGGGAATGCATATTGTTGACAAATTTAATGCAAAAACAAAATTTCATAATTTTTGTGCTTTTATCAAAATGGTCTTATTTATAGGGACATAGGTAGTAATTGTTAGTGCTAGTATCAGGTGGCAACAGTCCCGTATCCGGTGGTTGAAGGATGGGATGAAAACTCAAAGTATTTCCATTCGGCTCTAGTTCGTCGTCGGAGAAAGAATGCTATTGTATCTTTAATGGTGAACGGTACGTTGGTGGAAGGAGTTCAGCCTATTCGGAATGCGGTTTTTTCCCATTTCAAAGACCATTTCGAGGCGTCGACTATAACAAGACCAGGGGCTGAAAATTTGACTTTTCAAACTTTAACCCATGCGGAAGTCACGGGTCTCATAAAGCCATTTTCAGAATCGGAGGTTAAAGCGGCTGTCTGGGATTGCGAGAGTTTTAAAAGTCCAGACCCAAATGGAGTTAATTTTGGATTCATAAAAGAGTTTTGGGAACAGTTAAAAGGCGATGTTTTGCACTTTATCTCAGATTTTCATAGGAATGGAAAATTGGCTCGCGGGATCAATAGTACGTTTATCGCCCTTATTCCCAAGGTTGATAGCCCGCTGAGATTAAATGACTTCAGACCCATTTCCTTGGTGGGGTGCCTTTATAAAATTTTGTCAAAAGTATTAGCTAATCGTTTGCGAATGGTTATTGGAAAGGTGATTTATGATACTCAGTCAGCGTTTGTGAAAGATAGACAGATTTTAGATTGCATTCTTATAGCTAATGAGGTGGTTGATGAGGCCCGTAAAACGAAGAAGGAGCTTTTGCTTTTTAAAGTTGACTTTGAAAAGGCGTACGACTCAGTTGACTGGGGGTATCTTGATGTCGTCATGCACAGAATGGCGTTTCCGGTGCTGTGGCGAAAGTGGATAAAGGAGTGTATAACAACAGCAACGGCTTCTATTTTAGTCAATGGAAGTCTAACTTGTGAATTCCCTTTGAAGAGGGGACTGCGTTAGGGTGACCCTCTTTCTCCGTTTCTCTTCTTATTGGCAGCTGAGGGTTTGAATGTTTTGATGAAGTCATTAATGGATAATAATTTGTATACGGGGTATGCGGTCGGTACTTCAAACTCGGTAGTGGTGTCTCATCTGCAGTTTGCGGATGACATGTTGCTATTGGGAACAAAGAGTTGGGCCAATGTCCGAGCTTTGAGGGCGGTGTTGACACTGTTTGCGGAAATGTCAGGTCTCAAGGTGAATTTCCACAAGAGTTTGTTGGTTGGCATTAATATTGGGGACTCTTGGTTGATAGAGGCGGCGTCCATTCTAAACTGTAAGGTTGGTAAAATCCCGTTCCTGTATCTTGGTCTTTCGATTGGTGGTGATCCTCGGAGGTTATCGTTTTGGGAACCTGTGATGAATGCAGTTAAATCTTGATTACCGGGGTGGCAGAGTCGCTTTCTCTCATTTGGGGGTCGTCTGGTTCTTCTCAAGTCTGTCCTGACCTCGTTTCTTGTCTATGCTCTTTCTTTCTTCAAGGCTCCGTCAGGTATAATCTCTTCTCTTGAATCTATGTTTAAATTTTTTTTTTGGGGAGGGAGTGAGGATAATAGGAAAATTTCCTGGATTGCTTGGAGCTCTGTTTGTGTATCTAAGGGGGGTGGAGGGTTGGGGGTGAGACGGTTGAGGGAGTTTAATCTTGCTCTGTTAGGTAAATGGTGTTGGAGGTTGTTGGAGGACATAGGTTGTTTTTGGTATAGAGTGTTGGTGGCGAGGTATGGTGAGGAGGCAGGGAGGTTGGAGGTTGGGGGCTGGAGTAGTTCTTATTGGTGGAGGGAGATAGCGAAGATTAGGGATGGGGAGGTGGGAGATGATGGGGGCTGGTTTGGCGCGAGGGTGTCGAAAGTCTTAGGTGATGGAAAAAACACTTTCTTTTGGTGTGATAATTGGCTAGGAGATATACCCTTACGTAGGAGGTTTAGTCGATTGTTTGATCTAGCGATCAATAAGTTTAGTTCTGTGGCTGACATGTTTGAGTTAGGTTGGGAGGAGGGGGGCGAGGCGTGGAGGTGGAGGAGAAGGTTGTGGACGTGGGAAGACGAATTGTTGGCGGCGTGTAGACAATTACTTGATGGTGTTACTGTGCAGGCTAATGTTATTGACAGGTGGCAGTGGGATCCAAATATTCATGATGGTTACACTGTGCGCGGTGCCTATCAGATTCTGACAGATTCAGGTTCATCCACTTTCGACGCAACCAGAGATCTAGTGTTGCATAAGCAGGTACCCTTGAAGGTGTCCATCGTAGCGTGGCGTCTGCTGAAAGACAGGTTGCCGACCAGAAACAATCTTCATAGGCGCGACATTATTCCGATCGAGGGGGATACGTGTGTGTCAGGATGCGGGCATGCGGAGTCAGCGTCTCATTTGTTTCTCCATTGTGGTGTCTTCGGATCGTTATGGCAGCACATCAGGTCGTGGATTGGTGTGTCTGGGGTGGACCCCCTCACTTTACTTGATCACTTTTTCCAATTTATTCACTCTACAGGTGCATCGAAGTCACGCAGGTCGTTTCTCCAACTACTTTGGCTTCTTTGTGTGTGGCTGATATGGGGAGAACGCAATAATAGGATTTTTAATAACGTAGAAACGTCTATTTTACAGCTTTTAGATAATGTCAAATTTCATTCTTTGTGGTGGCTAAAAGCTAAAAACTGTACGTTTGTGTATGGCACTCAGAATTGGTGGTCGGACCCTATGCGATGTTTGGGCCTCGATTGACCCTAGTCTTGTAAATACTTTGTATGACTCTTTTTTGATTGGGGTGTTCTCGTTGGTACGCCTTGTACTTATGAGTTTACATCGCCTATGTTATTATATTCCATTTTGATTTCTTCAAAAAAAAAAATTTTACCGGCATAAGGGATCCATTAAACTTGTATCGAATGTTAGTCTTCATCGTCGTGCTTTGGTTGGATGAGTTATATTTTGAATTGAAAAAAAAACTTAAGTTAAGTTGTCTATAAAAACGTGGAATCCATAGATACTTGAAGTACAATTAAACATACAATTAGGAGACACCTCGTAAGATGGTCGGACCATAAAAATATGGGTCTAATTTTATTGTTCCCATAATAGTTCGAGATTTACTTTCTCCATCTTACGCCTTTCCTCGCGTGCCTTTTTTTTTCTTCAAAAATACCCCTCGTCTGGATTATATAATCCGAACACCTCCCGGAATATTAATTCCGAATTTATTCGTGGATTTTGCCACTTCATCCACCTTGATGGATGATGATGTCAGGTATGAATAGATAAATTCGGATTATATAATCCGGAATTTGTAGAAAACTTCCGGATTATATAATCCGAAACGTGTAAATCACCCCGTTGAAAGTCAACAAAAGGGGTGGTGAACGATGCTTCCGGATTATATAATCCGGAAAGTGATAAACCTGTCCGGATTATATAATCCGGACTGTATCAGTACAGAGGCAGACGCCATCTGTTTTGGCTAAGCCTCTGTTTTAGAGCAGATTTAGTCAATTTTGTTGGCCTTTGACCATATGCAAACCAAAAAATCAAGTTATAACATCAAAATTAACAACACAATATAATTTTCAAACATTAATAAAACATAATTATCCAAATGTTACATAACATAATTATTTAAAATATTCAAACATTAAAATTAAATAAAATACAATCAACTCCTAATAACTACACCCGTACCACCGCCACCCCTGCCACCACCTCTGCCACCCTCAATGGCTCCCCGCCGACGGTAAACCTTCCCATCATGCACCTCTTTCAACACATCCTCCAAATGCTGTCATTCCTCAGACCCTCGCGGCACCATACCACTAGATATCACAACATAGACATGGTCTCTGATGCGGCTCATCCTTCCGCTAAGCTGTAAGTACCCAACCTCTCCATCCTTATGAGCAGCTTGTGCATCAAGGACCTCACGCTCCGGTGGCCTCGGCACTGGTACCGACATGTCAGGAAGAACCATGCGTGGATGAGACACCTGGTAAAACCACTTGATGCATCCCTCTGCTGCCTCCACATCATGAATTGCACGCTGCCCCAACTGCTCAGGTGTCAGCGCATAATCAAGTGTACGCCGAAAGCGATTTGAGATCTCCGCCAAATTAATATCAACAGGTGCACTCTGAACGGGATGTATCAGGATGGTCTGAACCCTCCCAAACTGACGAAGCACCCTCTCCGGAAGATATCTCACCATGCGGTCTCCGTATCTCAGCCATCCAGAGTAAAGGCTGACCCGCTCAAACGGACGTGCCTGACGGTGGTCTCCATATGGGGCCATGACAACCCTAGTCAAATCCAGCGCATCCAGATGGTTTATTTAGTTGTCTGGTGTGCCTAAACCAGACAGTGGTACAAAAAGCATTGTGCGTGGATTCTGATTCTCTCTATATCCTGCCCAGACACCCTGCTTCCCATACCTGGGAAGTGCTGATACACCCAAGCCTGCACAAAAGACAACCACATATAAATATACAAACCATAAACACTTACATTTTAAAAAATAAAACATAGTTTTTAATTTATACTTGCAACAAAGTCAGGTATCCTGACACCTGACTGCAGTTCCAACGTGCAACATTGTTGAGCTCCCTATACAAGTGAGCTAGTGTCGCAGCTCCCCACGAATAACCAGCAACAAGATCAAGGTCTCTAAAGTACCTCAGGTAGACAACATCCACAACATTTTGTCTCTTGCCAGTGACGAGCGTGATCCCCACCAAGTATAGAAAATATATGTGGAAGCTCGAAGTCTCCTCGTTCCACCTCTCTACAAATGCACAAATGAGACCGTGGTCAATCAGGCTGTAGCTGGTATCCTGAAGCCAAGACAGACTGGTGCCCTGCAATCTGTCACGCCACCACCGTGCAACCATGATAGGGGTGCTCTCTTTATCATGCATCACTTCTATCTTCTTTCCGTTGTTGATGCATTTTAAATTGCCACGCCACTGCAAATAATTAAAAACAATACACTAACATTAGTTTACACTCATGGCTTCACAAACAGATTTAACAGTACATAAACAGACTGTTTCACAAATATCAACATCATTTTCACACAGATTAACATTAATAAAGTGAGTTTAGCATTAATAAACACCTCGCCATCAACTGCCTTCCTGGCCACATGCACATCGTACCTCCACTACAGGCCAGTGTCGTGTGGGCCACTGGGATAGTCATCAAGTGGCTCAGGGTCCACCACCTTCTTCTTCTTCTTCTTTCGCCTTCGTCGTGGCTTAACATCTTCCATTTCCTCGTTCATAGCCTCAAGCTCCTCCACCAGCTCTTGCTCCTCCATTTGTTGCACGTCCACGTCATCTACCATATTCTCTTGCTCCGGCTGATGCTCGACATCAGCACGACGTCCTCTAGCACCCCGACGGGAAGCATGCCCTACCTCCCTTACGCGCCGAGTATTAGAGGATGAACCTTCTGTAACATGCACACAACACAATCAGCACAAAACAGTACAAAATAGACAATCAAAACCAGTACTGGTGTTTCCGGAATTAATTTTCCAGATTAAAACAATCAAGTCCAAAAAACGAATTCCGGATTGCTTCAATACAGAGGAAAAAAACGTAATAAATTACTTGCATGCATACATAAATCGATTTTGTATGTCAAAGATTGAAATGCGGTTCGTTTGAGCAAGATTTCACCGATTTTGGTTGGAATTTTGCAGTTTGGATTTTGGGAATAGAGGGAGAGAGAAAGTAAAAAGTGAAACTGTAAAAATGGGGGTGAACGTTCTTTTATACTTCGGATTCGTCCGGAATATGTTATCCGGACCAAATGTTTGTTGTCCGGATTTTATTTTCCGGAGGGCAATTTGGTAATTTTGCAGGGCGCGTGAGAAGGGCATAGGGTGGCAAAAGTAATTCTCAAATAGTTTAAGCACAACATTAACAATCATGTAACTTATAGATCAAGAGACATCCATATTTAATAAATCTACTCTGACCCGTTATATTCAAGTATTAAACCCCTTCTTACACTAATTGATGGTTCTTAACTAAATATACATCTTTTTTTAAATATAACAAACTTTGAGAAAATTAAGAATTTGAAGAAATCATTTTTTAATTTAGTTAAGAATCATACGAAAAACACCTAAAGAATTGCACCTAAGTTCTTTCCTTTCAATATAGTAATTCTACAGCTATTCTGTTTTGTTATAGCGTTCAATATTGAGAATGTCTACCTGTTAGAAATTTGATGTTGCATAATCACTTTAGAGTGAGACTTTATTTATTATTTTGACAATAATTTGATGCTGCACATGTGATCTCTGCCAAGAGTCTATGTTACTTACCTTCCTCTTCGTTTATGATGCCAACTTTCCTTCGGAGCTTGAGAAGATTGTCAAATGGATATTTTTTAAGACTGGTGTGACATTTTTGAAAACATCGTCTCAAGATCCTGTTTCTTCTGGTATAGCACTGGCTGCAACTGTATATGGAAGGTGAGTACTACTGTATAGTAGTAGATATTCCTATGATGCCATAATATATAGGACTGTTAATGGTTCAGTTTAGGAACTAATCTGAATTGAAGCATTACAACAGTTAGGTAAAACCAAACCGAACCAAACAAAACCAAATCGGATAAAAAGTTTGGTGCACCAGTTATGTAGACTATTGATGAAATAAAACATGAATGAGCCTAGGCCTTGTAGGAGATTCGTTATAGAATATAATCAAAATTTACCTACTCAAGTTTTCATGCACTGCAATAAACTCTGCATTTTTCCTCTCTTTTTCTCATTTGCTAATGTAGCATTTCCCTTCTCATTCTTTTGTTCAGAGGTCTTCACTTGTAGCCAATGCTGGAGACTTTAGGGCTGTTTTGTTCCGTCAAGGAAAAGCTATAGAAATGTCCAACAATCATAAACCAAACTTTGAAAGAAAGGATGTGGATTGAGTCGTTAGGCAGATACATCGACGAAGGCCACCTAAATGGCCAGTAGGAGGTCACTCGTGCTTTAGGTGACTATAACCTTGAATGACTAAAGGAAATAAGTGAAAAATGTGGACCACTTAGTGCTGAACCTGAGCTATGACAAGACCAAAGACGAATTCTTGATAATTGCTAGTGACAGAATATGGGATGTTTTTAGTAGTCAATGTTGTAGATTTTGTGCGAAGGAGGCTTCAAGAATACAATGATGAGCCATTATGCTGCAAGGAAATGGTGCATGAAGCACTCATCATAGGATCAACATACAACTTGACAGTTGTGATGGTGTGTGATGAGTTTTAACTCAGACCACCACCACCTGTTGTAGAGACAACAAGGGTAAGGAGAAGCATATCTGTGGAGAGACTTAGGAATCTTAAATGCCGACTAGAGGAATAAAACGAATTTTATTAAAAAAAAGGCGATATAACTGATTTTTTAGACCATGGTTAAGCACACACATATCCATCACAGAAAGTACTAAGTGATGGATGGCATAGTTCCAACATGTTTTTGCTTGTTCTGGCTGAAAACTACATCCAGAAACCAATTATCAAGCTCAACATTGTGATAAAACTCATGGACAAGAGAAGGCATAAGAAAAAACTTACATTACACAAATCAGTTCCAAGTATATGATGAAAACAGGTGGTGTGCTGCCATAATAGACACCAATCCATAAATCACCAAATGTGAAAATTATAGTAACAATCGTGAAGTATTCATGAAAGACAGCAACAAAAAAAACAGCATGAACAGCACAGTGTTGAATTATCTCACGGTAGATATTTTTATTAAAGGTAAGCGAATAAAGAATGAGAACATGATACAAAACTACAAACATTAATGAAGCATTCCAAAAATTTCTTCATCAATAACTAATAGCTATATACTTTACAAAATATGTGTAACATCAATAAAGAGCCTAGACTATAATCAAATCTGTGTTTCTAAAATATTTAAAATCACTTTCCTGAAAGCTTCTCTCTTATCTCAGTCCTTGCAACTCGAATCAAGAATAAACCAGCAAAGAAAATAGACAAAACGAGCATAAAAAATACACTGTTCCATCCCCTAGTTGAAACATAACCTGCTAAAAGTGGTCCAAGAGCAGCTCCAACAGAACCAGTACCATCAATGATTGCAGTAACAGTAGCCAGTGCCCGAGAACTCCCACCACTAAAGCCCTGCGTACCGAGATCGGCAGCCACAGCAGTTGTAATTAGCGAGTACGGACCATTCACCAAAAATCCCGAAAGAAACATCAAGGTGATGTTAGTAAACATAGAGATGCTCCCGAAAGCACGATACAAAAGCAGAGCTGGAATCGATAGAAACAAGAACAGGATTGAAGTCACAGCGCGAGCTTCAATCATATCAGAAATGAAACCGGCGGTGATTCCGCCTAGGACTCCGCCAATATCAAATATTGTTGAAAGTAACCCAGCAGTTTTGTGAGATAGATTCACACCAGCAACCGCTGCAACCAACACAAAATAACAAATTCAATAAAAAAAAAATCATAATTCATGAAAATTTTGTAAACTAAATAAGATATGGCTTAAATAATGCAATAAATCTATCAGATATGATGTATTTTTGCATCAATGAACAATTACCTGTGTGCCTTATGTAGAAGGGTAACCAATACAAGAAAGTGTAAGCAACAAATTTTGAGAAAAAGAGACAAAAAGCAAACGGAGCAACTCCAGGTATTTTCCACGCCTCTAAAAATCCAATAGCAGACGAAGAATTTGACATCAAACTATCAGGATCAATTAGCTTTGCTTCCTCTGTTTCGACTTTCTGCAGATCCTCTGCACCGTCCGTTTCAACACTCATTTCAATTTCCATTCCAGGATGCGCAAACCCCATATCCACCGGATTCACAACAAGAAACAGAAACACCAAAACCCCAACGAAAATGATAAAAACTCCAGGCAGCACAAACGACCAACCCCATCCAAATTCCAAAACACCCGAAGCAATAACTGAACCAATGATATTCCCAACCGAGGTATGCGAATTCCATATCCCCATTATCAATCCCCTCTTTGATTCCCCGAGCCAATTCCCAACAACTGCAACAACACAAGGCCACCCAATTGACTGAAACACTCCACAAACAATCTGAACACCGACAAAAAACGCTAACACATGAACATCAAACCAGTATCCTAACCCAAAAAGTATTGTAAAAAAACCACTACCAACCATTCCAAACACAAGGAACAACCTCAAATCAATCCTATCACCAACATGACCAGCCAAATACATGCCAATGGAGTAAGAAGTAAGAAATGCGAGATCAACCTCGCCAAGCCGGTGAGTTCCCCGAGTTCCATTAAAAGGCGGCCAACCCGAATCGAGGGTTGAATTGGTTGGAACTGTGGGTCCCAGAACACTTTTAACAATACTAGGAGGCTTCCTAGATGCATGAAAGGAAGCATATGCAAGAAATGTGATAACAAGAACACATATTTGGTGGAATAGTAGGGTTTTGTGAGGGGGTTTCAGATTTGGAAAGAGATTCAGAGCTGGAGCTAGGCTCAAACTCTTGGAATTTGATTCCATTCTTACTCATCAGGATTCAAGTTTACACGTTGAATCTAACCTAAATTAATATTAGAATCTATGATCTAAAATTGGATCCAAAATTGAAGATGAAAATGACTTACAAGATTGTTGCCACCAAATCTTAAATGGTGATGGAAACTGGTGAGAGCAAGAGAGGATTGCAAATAAAAATAATAAAAAAAAAAAAACACGTTTGCGTGGAAAACCAGGTTGTGTTCAGATCGGACTCTTCAAAAACTTGAAAACGTCGTTTGTTGTTCTCTAAACAGGGCGAAGGTCCGATTTTAGCCCTCATTCTTGGTTTAAGAGTTTAATGGACTAATAATGTAGTAAAGTCGTACAATTAATACTTTTTTTTTATAACAAAAGAGTACAATCAAAACTAGTCTATGGACTCGTGCTGAGCACTGGATAGAATTTCGTCGTACTTAAGGTAGATAATATTGTAATTTATAAAGTGTCACTTAAAGCTCAACATTAGATAAAAAAAGTGGAGGTCGAACCAAAATTAAGTGAAAAAACTCGCATACTCGCATACTTTCTCTCTTTGCATGAACGAATGGACCAAAATTATCCCTACATGAAATTGTCACCAATCCATAATTTTTACCATGTTGTGCCTCTGACCTTATTTAACTATCTCAAGATATCATAGACACAAAGAGTCTCGCAATTAAGAGAAATATGTTAATATGTCATGTGTGAATTAAACTTTTACATTTCATGCAATAGTAGATATTGAGCAACAAATAAGTGAGATGACCAATATACCTAATGTCTTAATATTTTAGGTGAAGATGTGGTGTCAAATCCCACTTGTAGGGCTTCACTTAGTCAAATGTGATGACCCATTTACTTAATTTTTGGATGTCACTTAATTTTTTAAAAATTAAATATAAGTATGTGGATGTCATTCGCTTTCATGCGATTTTTTTATTCAACCTCTATTATTTTAAATATCTTTATTATTGGTCTTTGATGAGATCTAACAATGGAAAATCCAGATGTGTTATGTTGAGTTGACAAAGTACATACTTATTAGAGATTTTAAAAATGTGGCATAAGTGAAATTTTACTTGGTTAGATTTATGTCTTCCCAATCTTTTAGTTTTCTTTTTGCATAAGTGAAATTGTGCACTTATTTTAAAATGGGTAATGTTGTTTCTACCCAAAAAAATATTAGCGAAAACATCACGACTTCCTCGTAGCTTTTTGTTATATGACTGTAGCATCACATCATCCTTTTATCCCACAATCCATGCTTTGTGCTAGATAAGATCCAACAATGGCAGTGAATTCACGATAAATTCATGAAATCAAGTTTTGCTGATACGTGGTTGAATATGTTGTGTAGTGAATGTTGATTCGTGGTTGAATATGTTTTACTGATACATGGTTGAATCTACTGTGTTGTGAATGATTCAACACCAAGAGAATAAGAGAAGTTACCAAAACACTTTTCAAGATTAAATAATATACACAATAAGATGTGCAAGAAAAACAATATTGCATACATTAGTTAATTCTTTATATGTTATCAATATAAAAATTGTTTTTATATTGTAACAAAAAAATTATTTTTATATGTGTGCTATATGTTTTTTTATAAATAAAAAAACAGTAAATTTTTTTTTTATTTTTATTGAATGTGTGTGAAGCAGGACTATGTTAAGAAAAAGTACATAAAACATTAGAGTGACATGAGTATATATAGGGAAGACATCACTAAAAATTTAAAGACAAAATAGGTATCCAAAATCAATGCAAAATTAATGTTAGACGTTTTTATTTGCATTCAATACGATGTGAAAAAAGAAGAAAAAATTGCATTGACTTGGACTACTTGTACAAAACATATTACTGAAAAAGAAATAAATCACTAAAGCAATGGAGATATAAACAAATGAAAGCAATTAACGATAGAAAACGAAATTATGTGTCACATGTACTCTTAAACTCTTGCAAGTCAAATGTTTATTATAAAGATAAAGATATGAATAATATATAGATTTTAAATACTAAACAAATCTTAAATTACAGTTAGAGAAAAGGAGGAATCACACATTTGATTTCTAAAGAATGGAACAACCACTAATTAGGTATAGTTTTGTTATTCATGGATTTATTTAAAAATATAGCGGGACAACTCTACAATGGTTTGAAAATAACATGGGCCTTCTGGACAAATGGTTTTTTTTCTCTTTCCTTACAAATAGCAAATGATCCGGCTCATCAAAGCCTCTTAAACAATTTTTTCTTTAAGATCAAACACTAAATAAATAGCAAATGACAAAGTTTATTTAATTTTTAAATTTATTTTAAAATGGATTAATTGCAGTTTTGGTCCCCCTGTTTTCACCATTTTGCAAAATTGGTCCCTCTATTTTAAAACTCGACAGTTTTGGTCCCTCCATCTTATTTTTTAACTAAAAAAAGGGATGTTTACGTTTTTTAATGTCGTGGTATATGATCTGAAGATGATAAATATCGACATCAATGAAATCGTAACAAAGTTTCCTTAAAAACTTCATTTAAAACATGTTATATCACTATATTTTAGACAAATTATGATAGAGGGACCAAAACTGTCGAGTTTTAAAATAGGGAGACAAATTTCGCAAAATAGTGAAAATAGGGAGAACAAAACTGCAATTAACCTAAAATAAATAAACAAATATAAAAATATGATATGCCATTGAATTCTTACAAGAGGTACATGCTCAATCAAAGTTCAGGGGCAGTGAGTGTTCACGTTCAACTGGTAGCATATTTCCTAAACTAAACCAAAAGCAAAATAACATATAAAAAATCATTAGAGTTAATTGGTAGCATATTTTCTTCCTTTTCTAGGTGTTGTTCGTTTGAAGACAACAATAAAAAAAATGCTGACAAATACAATTTTAATAGTGAATTTAATTAAAAAAAATTACATAAGCAGTCCAATTGTCTACGCTTTTAGGGTGTTAGAAAACTGTAAATCGGTGTTCAGAGAGAATATATTCAGAATTTTTATGCTAATTTGAATGTTATAGTAAACCAACATTATATTGTAGATGAAGAAGATCATTAGAAACCAATGAAAAAAAAATTGTGCGGAAGCAATTCAAAGACAAAAGATTATGCACTTTCATTTTATGCATTCAAAATAATCATGATTTTTTTTCTTCTAAAAAATATATTTGCATTTTTCATAGGTAAGATAAAGTTGAATTGATTGCAACAGAAATTATATCCATTTTTCATAACCACTGCCAGGTTGATTCAATCAACAACATGTTTATATGCATTTGCTAAATTCAAAATTACGAAATTTTAGTGCACAAATGAAGTCATTTAGGAGTAAATTAATACAATTAAGGAAAAAAAACTAAGTCAAAACCGGCAACAATAAGAAAATCAAAGCATGGAATACTATTATCAAACTCAATATATTTTTTCTTTCCTCTTACTATTTATTCAATTTTACTTATTCCAAACTCCTAAAAATCATCTCATTTTCCATTCACTTTCTACCAACATTCATTTCTTTTACATTATTTCTTCTTACTTCCTCTATTATCCAAACAATAAAATATTTTGCATAGTTGTACCCAAAAAAAAAAACTCACAATTTTTTTTCCATACAAATACAAATCAACTACATTTGACATTTGTGAAAATTAAACCATCCATAAATAAAGAATAGGGTAATGAGAAGTTTTCTAACGATAAGAGTAATGATAAATTGACAACTAAAAGGTTCTTCAACACCAAATATTTATCGAGGATTGTGTATTATTTGATTCTCTCTCTCTCTCTCTCTCTCACACACACACACACACACACACACAAAAACACACTTAGTCCCTCAAATGTGAAGAATCAAAATCTTTAGAGAGATGTGAGACGCCACTTACTTTTTCTTAATTTACATGTATTGTTAGTGTCAAGATCTACCTTTCTCATTCACGTCGTTTTTTATAAATGAGTGCAACAATGTGGTCACACCAAATAAAATTAAATAACTAAAGAATGAAGAAGCAAGAAATATTAAATAATAATCACATGAAAAAGTTTGAATAAACAAAAGAGGGGTCAACCAAAGAGGGATTTGAGATTCAAGTAGAATTTTAAATTTTAGAATGAACTTTGAATTTTCAAATGGTGTAAAAATGTTGAAAGATAGAAACAATATTTATAGAAAAAAAATCAATCAAATAACATCAATTACCACATTCCCCTCAAAAAAGAAAATCATCAATTACCCTCTTAATTTTGTGATATGATCAATGCATGAATATTTGATAGGATAAATGCATAGTTGACAATTGATATGATAAATGTCTAATCTTGAATATTGATACATTAATTAATTCCTTTCTCACTAAAAACTAAAAATGTGCGTGTTAGAAGTTTCTGGATGTATGCTGATGTTTGTAACAACCCAATTTTCGTTAGATTTATTTTAATTAATTTTTATGTGTTTATATGTGCCTGCATGTGATTAATTGTCTCTGTATGTATCTTGGTTGGGATTATTGGAATCCGATGTTAGAAGGGTATTTTAGTCATTTTGGACTTAGGGGTATTTTGGTCATTGTGTGAGCAAGGGTAAATTAGTAAATCCACCGTATAGATTTTTTAGTAGTGTTTTGGGTGGGAATAGTTATTTTCACTAAGTTACTAGTGAGTTGTGGTAATTAGTTATGAGCCGATAACTATTCGTTATTTTTATCCGTTAAGTGAGTAGAAACTTTGTGAATTGGTTAATGAGTGTTTTGAGCCCATTAAGACATTTAAGGGTTGAGCCCAATAGTGAGGAGCCTATTTAAACTCTAGTCTTTGAGAAAATTTGGTCACATAGAATCATTTGTTCATTTTCACAAAACTTTGGAGAGAGGTAGAGAGAGAAATAACTAGAGGAATAGAAAAAGGGTTAGAAGAAGATCTAGGGAGAGAAAGCTTGAATTGGAGCTTTGGAGCAAAAGTGAGGCTAGGATTCTAATTCTTGAAGGTTTGAGGTAAGGGGGATAGTAATCTATCATAATCTCTTAGTTGTAATCTCTTTTCTACTTATATTCAAAAGTGCTTATTTGTGAAGAAGTGATTATTGTGAATTTAATTGATGAAATTCATGCTCTTATTTTAGTGATATGTTTGGGTATGTGAATTTGATGATAATTAAGTTATTGATGTTGAATTTGCATGCTCAAGTTATATAGAAATGGGTACTTTGTGAATTTTGCTCAAATTGATGAATTGTGATATTGTGTTGTTGAATTGTGATTGAATTCATGATTGTAAGTTGTGTTTGTTGTTAAGTGTTGTTGATATTGTCATTTCATGAATTGAAAGTGACATATGTGTTGTTTTGTGTAAGTTGTTGTTGTTGGATCCTTGAAGGATTAAGTGAATTGGAATATAAGTTGTTTAGTATTGTTGCAAAAAGAGTCTAAATGATGCATTCAAACTTTGTAAAATGAATTTTATCGTTTTGGGTATGTTGGGGGATCAAAATAGGGATTTTTGGGATGATTTGGGAATGAACCCGAGGCCAAAAATGTGTTTTCCATGCCATTGAGTCGATTTAGGAAAGTTTGAATCGTATCAATCTGCATTTGGGCAGATTTGAATCGATTCAGACAGTTTTGAATCATCTCATTTTTTTCTCTGACTTTGTTTGAATCGATTAAATTAGATGTGAATCGATTCAGCCTTAGTTGTAAACATGAACGTTTTAGATATGGATGTCATCTTTCCAATGGCTTTGGTTTCACTTCAAAATATCTCATAGAACTTGATTTATGACCAAATTACTATGCATAAGTCATGCGGCATTTTTCATGAAACTTTGTCATAACTTTTTCACTAAACCATGAAACATCTTCAAAATTAATATTGGGTATAAGGAAGTCTTTATAGTGAATAAATGAGTATGTAATCATGAAGTTGTGATTTTTAGGAACGATTCAATTTGGATTTTTTAAATGATAAGAAACTTGGAATTGTGACGTTTTCGATTTTCGGAATTTATCGGAAAATGAACTTTTGTGAATAAGGATGAATACATGGTTGGTCTACAGTTCATATGGACTTAGATAAATCATGTGAAGTTCATGCTTATATGATTGATTAAGATTGACTTGTAGGATTTCAAACTTGAATAAGTTGTCTTGCCTTGAAAAATGTCAATATCGAACGTTTTGTAATCAATAAGGCGGGGTGTGCAGAAATGAAAAAGAAAAGCAGACTGGGCTTAAAGACAACAGAGGCACGTTGGGCCTAGGGATCAGCAGTGGGCCGTTTGATCAAAATCAAATGGCCCAAAAACAGATCAAGGATCGGGGCATCAGGGGCCCTTGGATCAAAAATCAAAGGAACAAAGAGCGCAGGTGTATGCTAACGCATGCCCCGTCCCACACTGGATCGGGGTGCGCCTATAAATAGGCTTTTACAGCCATTAACCTCTTTTTCTTTCCCCTTTTCTCTTTCTTCTTCCCAATTCCCTCTGTTCTCTCTCTATATCCCTCCGCCTCATTCTTCTTTCTTTTCGACGAGGTGCAGCTTCCAGCGCGGTGGCTGCCGTTCAAGGGTGGCGCCGCCGCCGCGCCAGTGATAAAAGTAAACCTTTTTTTTAAAAAATAAAAAAATCGTTTTTTAACACCTCTTTCCCTCCTCTATACGATTCTCTACCTGCAAGATTCAAAAACAATCACATAAGTATAGATCTCAAAAGAGAAACCGAGCTCTACCGTTTTTTATCTTTGATTATGACGGCTGATTTGTTTGGCTTTGATTGTGTTGTGGATGTTAGTATGGTTTAGATTCGAATTTTTGGTTTGTTGTTGGGTGTGGAGGGTTCATTTTTTGTATGCTGGTTGTGTTATGAAACTGTTGTGATTTTGTGAAAATAACAGGGTTTTGATTTGGTTTTAGTATCGATTTGTTTGATGATGATGTTATGGGTTCGGCTAGACTGTATTGTGGTTGAGTGTTGGCTGGATTTTTGGTAACTGTTGTGTTTCTTTGTAGGTCGTGTTCGTAAAAAAGGTGGTTGTGAAATTGGCTCTGTGCATTTCGATGCTTCTGTCCCCTATCTTGTGTCTGATTCTTGTCCTTTTAAAGAAATTTGCATTTTTTAAAAATGGAAATCTCAATGAAGGGACTTGAATTGTGATTAATTGGTGATAAAAGGCTGAAACACGTTCTTGCTGGAATTGGAAATATTATTCTGACTTTGTGACTGATTTGGTCTGAGAAAGTGCCGTGTTTTGGAGAAAAAGTTTTGGACCCTGACACTTAATTTTGGACTCATTAAAAAAATGTTAATTAGAAAAGAAAAAAGAAAATAAACTAAAAGAAGAACAAAGTAAAAATAAAAAATTAAAATAGGTAAAAATGGAAATTAAATAAACTAAAGATAAATAAAACTAAAAATAAAAATAAAGTGAGAAGAGGGCCCAAATCGAAACAAAAATGAGGTATTTTAAAATACCTCCCTGCCGAAATTTCCTTTGAAAAGTCGAAGACTAATCAGGGTCAAAAGGGGTATCAATGTAGGGTCTTGGATCAAAAATTGGGGTATGACAAATACCCCTATTTAAGTTTCTTCGTCCGGAGATTTGAAGGTGGAATCTTTGATTTGACGCGCTGAAGAGACTTAAATACAAAGTACACATATTTTTGATCCTAAGATATTGTGAATGCATGTGATGCAAACATGAATGCAGGACGGCATATATGATTTGATTGGAACGAGAAACAACAACGGGATACCCAAATTCTTTGAAGAAAAAGGATCTGACTTTGCTAGGGGGAATGTAGTTTTACTAGGGAAAATGATTGTCTACTATCGTATTGGTTCAGAGCGATAGCTTAATGAAGACAAGAGTTTGATAGGGTTTACCTACTAACGGTATAAGATAGCTTAATCGAGGTAAAAATGTAAGGAAATGAATTTTGTTGGAACAAAGGGTGTTTCACAAGTCACCTATTGAGTTTTGACAATAACAAGGTATTAAAAATAATCAATTGGATATGCAAAACAATTTGTTCAAGTGTACAGGATCCATAATCAAAGTACTATCCATAAAGATTTTGATTGAACAAGTTCAAGAGCAAGGGAATTTTATTTGAAGCTTAAAGCATCTGGAAGAATGAGTCTGAAGAACTGCGTCTGAAGAATGCGTCTGAAGAAACAAGTCTGAAGAAGAGCTCCTGAAGACACGTCATCAGAAGCACTGGTCATCAGAAACATATCTCACCAGAAGCTACTTCACCAGAGTTGACAAAGGACATTGTACGAAGTGTACGGCCACGAACTCTGCAACCACCATGTCTGCAATGTTTGTCTCTACAACAAGACAAAGATAACAGTAACATTGCTGCATACATTTTTCCTTTTGTTCTGGAATGGATTTGAATTAAGTTCTTCATAGGACAACTATCAAATCAGGCAAAAGATCAAGGGTGAAGAATCAAAGCTTCAAAGCAAGACAAGTTGATGTAACAGCTAAATTCTCA
>Ga0228711_1000767_pt1 | contig 42835 bp, 22 predicted proteins | sample MedpolnodulmetaG_2_FD_177996 | JGI IMG/M metagenome (GOLD analysis project Ga0228711, IMG submission 177996) | Root nodule microbial communities from Medicago polymorpha collected in Santa Monica, California, United States - brown nodules | ecosystem: Host-associated > Plants > Roots > Nodule...
CACCTTCTTCACCATCTTCTTCATTGGTCACTAAATACTCCATCAACTTACAAGAATTTATCTCCAATTTCTCAATATTGGTGATTGCTCCAATAATAGCTGGAGTAAATACTTGTCTCAGAGAGTCGCAATTTGATATTGTCAAAGTTTTCAAATTTTCAAAACCTTGAACACAATGCAGAACTTTACTCCAGACTTGTGTTAGTTGATTAAGGTGAGATATCTCCAGTTCTTTCAATTGTGGAAATACTTGGCCATCTAAATATCTTTGAGTGTCAAAGACCACATTAATGGAAGAACAATTTTGTAGCAAGATTGTTTCCAATTTTGGGAATTTTTGCATCCAATCAGATGAAAACAACTTGCCATTCATTGATAGCTCATCTTCGTCCACCCGAGTTTGTTCAGATTGATCACAACTCATTCTTTTTACCTGTACAAAACAATTGACTTTGATGATCGTGTAAATAAAAATTTAGATAAATTAAAACTGGTTAGTGTACAATCCACTAATATATATTTAAATTTTAATGAAAAAATTATGCATTTCAATGAAGTCTTAATAATAATCAATAACCACCCAAAAACATAAATTACTTACTTGATTGAGCTCTTTCAAATTGATAGCATTGTTAAATCCAATAAATATTGGGAGGTCTATTAATTTCAACTTCACCAAATATGAGAAGTCATTCATCAATCCCTTGACTTCATGGTAATTAGGTGTATAACAAATCTCTTTCAAATTCTGAAGATTTTTCAAAGACAATGACCGAATTTGTTGAAAGCCATTGCAATAAACAGTATAATCTATCAGATATTCGAGATCAGAACAAGAATCAACCCTTAAATCTTTCAAGTATGGAATTGGACAATCAGGTGAAAGTTGTGCCAAAACATTTTTCAAGCCTTTCACCTTTCTTATTGCGAGGATTTCACATTTCTTAATCAATTGTGAGATCATCAATATGCTACTAATAGATTGATAACTTATACCACTAACTTGCAATAATTTTGACTCCAAATATGCAGAGCGCTGAAAATCACTATAAATATCCACATAAATCCAAAACTTTTGTAGGTTGTATAAGTCCAAATCCTTGACTGAAATTTCAGTCCCTCTAACTTTCATTTCAACAACCTTTAGTTGATTAGATATCTTTTTCAGCTCATTGATTGCAATCTCATTATTTTTCCAAGGAAAGTTGTTCATCCTCAAATAAAGTTCTTCCAATCGAGACAATCTTATCAAGACATTAGTAGAAATGACAATAAGATCATTGCAATTTGTCAAATCCAATAACCTTAGACTGCTTAAGTTTCCTATTTCAGTTGGAAGTTCTTTAATATTAGAGTGTGCAAAACTTAGGACTTCTAGGTGTGTAAGTTCCTTACCAATTATAGATATATTACCAACATCACAATACTCTACTTGTAGTGTATTGAGGCTAGCTGAAACTTGAGATAGAGATGGAAGTTTTGGAATGTAAACATTTTGCATAGACAAAACTTTGAGTGATTTCATGCCTTGGAAGAAATGTTCAGACCAATGATTCGGTTTCTCTTCTTTTGATCTAACTTGTAGAAGCTGAAGTGTAGGACACTCTAAGTTGTCTTCTAACCATATTGTCTCATCCAAGATAAGTGATAATGCATCAATGTCATTCATTTTCTCTTCTTTAAGCCTCTTCATATCATATTTCACCATAAACCCATGCTCTGTTTTAAAAGCAACTAAGATGATAACATCACGTACAATATCATGCATCTTCACACAGCCTGGCACATTGCTATCCAACAACAAGTAGCATCTCTTCAGATCATCCACCAAACTATGCATTCGATTTCTTGCTTTCCATGGCTCGCCAACAACTTTGAACAATCCCATGCCAATTGCATGACGTAATACACTCTCAATTGGTATATCAAAGTCTTCCGGAAACAAGGCACAAAGCATAAGGAACTTCTTGTGTTCTGTGCTACCCAAAAATTTGAAACTAAGCTCGATGCGTGAGTAAACAAATTTGTGAACATCTAAGAAAGAAGATGATTGGGAATTTTTTAATTGTTCAACTACATCCTCCCATGTAGTAAGCTTTTTCTCATTCTCGAGTGCCTTTCCAACAATTACAATAGCAAGAGGTAAGCCTCCACATTCCTTCGATACTTGTTTTGCTATTGGATAAATATCAGGTTCGTATACTACATCATCTGTCATTGCTTGAAATAGATACCAAGCTTCATCATCGAGCAAAATAGAAACATGAAAGTTCTCTTGGCTTCCCATCTTTTGACACTCCTTTTCATATCGTGATGTGAAGACGATTTTACTAAAATTTTGATTATCTCGTGATGGAAGTCCTACCCAATCAAAATTAAGCTCGCTCCACACATCGTCGAGCACAACTAGGACTTTAGTCTTTCCATCATCATCAATTTCCTTCATTCTCTGCATTAGTTCCCTACCTCTTCCTTCCACACTTTCACTTGTCAAACTCAAGCCTAAACAATCAGCAATTTGACTTTGTATATTCTTGTAATCAGGATTTTGGGATATCACTGCCATCACAACTTTATCAAATAACTCATTTTCTACAGATTTGATGAGTTCTTTCACCAAGGTGGTTTTTCCCACTCCACCCATCCCACATATGCTTATTCTTTTGAATTTATCATCCTTTAGTTTCTCTATGATTCTTTTTATGATTATCTTCCTAGACTCCAAGCTCTTAATATCTTCAGTGAAGGTGGATCCAAGAGTTGGTGGAGCTTTATGGTAGGATATGAGCTGAAATTCATTTTTTTCCTCCTTCAACCTTGTAATATATTCAATGTTTTTAGCAGCTTGCTTTCCCAATGAGTAATTATATGTCAAATTTGGGCACTTTCCACCAAAACATTTCTTGTTCATCTTAACTTTGTCTTCGTAGAAACTTTGTAACACATTTTCAAAATCTACAACGTCATTGAGCCACTTTTCTATGTTAGGTTCAGTTCCTTCTCTATTCATTCTTTTCGTGTCCACCCATGCTTGTAGAGCTTCTTTGACACCCTTCAACTTATTGTGTTCATCCTTCAAGTTGGCAATAATTTTTTTGTGCTGGATCACATATTCAAACTGCTTCACTGTAGACTGCACTGCCAATTCTCCAAGTTTCATGACAGCTTCTTTTGATAGTTCAGTAAGAAACTCCATCTTTCTTTGCCTTAAGTGGAAGTTCTCTGAATTATGAAAAGCAAAACAAACAAGGTACAGAAAAATGTGTTAGATCTAATATATTTTTAGATAATTACAAAGATAAAGATAGTACTATTATAAATAGGCATTTTGCTTGCTGGCAAAATGTATAAACATAGGATAGTATATGAAATACGATAATTATAAATCATCCTTTAGGTAAGTAGGACAAAAAAAAAAATCATATTTTCATCTATGTTCTCATAAATCGCACAATTTCTCACTCTTTTTCATCTCATCACTATGTTGTTGGGTTATAAATAGTTAAATTTGAACATAATACAGGAGAGAAGTAAACTCTAATTTCTTTTTCATGATCTATAGTTGTTTATTCAATTGGTACCCCAAACCATTACAAAATACAGGTTCGTGTAAATGATATTCTATATTTTTCACGCCTAAAGAAAACAACAAAAAAGCAAAAAAAACACCTATCGGACTGAACAGGTTCGTGTAAATGATATTCTATATTTTTTTTAAACATATGCGACATTAAACTTAATAGGAAAAATTGTTGATGTAAAGAACTAAATGGAGGTGCATGCAATATGGTTGCAGCATTTTGAAGTTGTTTATCTAGGAGTGAAGTATCCAAATTTGGTCATGTCAATGTCATAACTGATTTTGGCCAAATAGACAGGATGAGAGTGATCCATTAATCCTAATCCTAATCCTAATTGAGATGAGTTGGTTGTTACCATTTCATAGGCCGATGCATAAAAATGAAGGAGTGATCGTGCTAGTGACATTGGTAGCAAAGGTATGGGAAAATGAATGAGGCATGACAATCACAAATTAAAGCATGATATGGTGCTTTTCAAGCAAGGATGAAAGCAAACTCCAGAGAAATTAAGGAGTAAGGATCAAGGGAGTTGTCTTGGGGTGCTTTTGATCCGCTAAAAGGTAAGTATTGGACAAAACATACTAACTTTTATGGTATTGAACACTTTTGTGTATGTTTGTTGGGCAAAAGGCTATTTTTGTATTTTAAACAACTTGTACTTGAGACGAAAGTTGTGTTGTGGTGTAATGATGGACAAAAATTTTAGTTTTTGTTCTGTCCCTTCGTCCCAATTTGTAAGTCATGGAACAGTTTTACGATTAAACTAAGTACAACTGAAATGTCCTATTTTTAAGCAGATCAAACACATCCTTAATAGTATGCTGAGTTTGTCGAAAGAGTCACTTAATTTTTAAAGATACCACGAGTAAAACTTACCTAAAGTGATATCAAACATTTCATTAGAGAGTGTTTGGGGGGGAAGAAATATTGTGAGGGGGTAATGTAATTTTATGAGGGAATTGAAATTCTTCTATATAAACTATGTTTAAATGATTAATTCAGAATTTTTGAAATTACGAGAATTTATGAAGTATGCAAATGTTAAATTAGAGAGTTTTGAAGGAAAAAAATAATGAGCAGGTGGAAGAAATAAAAATTGAGAAGGGGGGCTTTATGGGGGGTTTGTTTTTCTTCATAACACAATTCTCCTCACCTGGGAATTAAAAAATTGTATTGATGAGAGTTTTGGGTTTATATGAATTCTTCAAAATTAATCGATCTATCTAGTTATATATTCATAGAATAAAAAATATATTAATTATAAACATTAATACCATTTCTCTAAAAATTTAGTCTTTAAAAAAATGTCAAAGATTTCTCAATTTTCTCTGTATCTCACACCCTCCAAATCTCTCCACTCTAAACTCTCAAACAAAGTCTAAGTAGAAGATGAGACCCTGAGTACCAGAGCTTAGTACAACAATCCAATAAAGAGAAGGTAGGTTCGTCAAATTCTTCACCCTTTTACCAATGATTTGATTTGCCTCTTATAACATGTAGAGGAATATTTTTCTATTATCCTTTTCTCTCCCCAACTCCTTCATTTATAGATCACATGCCATGTGTCCCTTAAATTCTCAATTTCGGTTATTCTCAACTGTTTATTTGAGATCATAACATAATCCTTGGTGTTTGTTTCGAGAGCAAAAGGAAGGGACAAAAGGATCGATCAGTGCTATACTTCCTTGGGCTTCATGAAATTGATAGAGGAACGAGAGTTTCCAAATTTAGAGGAATTTTACCACCATTGTGTTTAAGTACATTAAAATCATTGTCATATGACTCTAATTAATTTTAAGGGTCATGCTACCCGGTGAGGAAACTTTGTTGACTTATTTATGAACTAATAACACAATTTTTAATACAGTCATTACAATATAATTTCCATTTTTAGATCATTAATCAGTGCCCCGGAGACACCGGTTAGCATTTCCCTAATTTTAATCATTTGTAAGTTTGGCCAATTGATTGGATTAGAGCGATCCGTTAATCTTAATTCCTAGTTGAGATAGGTCAGTACTTGGTAGTTGCAATATTCATAACCAACTTCCACTAAATCTCGTCCACACCGTTGCAACCTCAATTGCAGGCGGGGCGGATATGGACTCACAATATTAGTGGGACAATTTTTTTTATCAAATAATTAAATAATCCTAAATTTGATAAGTTATACTAAAAATAGTTGTAACAACCAAAATTGCAAAGAAAATAATTTATTTTTCATTTGTTGAAAATGAACTAAAATTACATCATTACTAATTGTTCTAAGAACATCCCTTTCTATATAGATTACAAGAGATGATTCAAATGCTCTAACATGATACCCATACATACAGACGGGTGAGCGCATTGCAATCTTTTTATGGAAGCAAGTCGCAATTACGTAGAAATTATTATAAAGAAAAATAGATTTATCTATTGATATATGAATAAAAATATAGACATATGTACAAATTGTACAAAAAATTATTTCCGTATTAAATATGAGTAAAAATATAGCACATAAATACATTTTTGAAATACAAAAGACTAAATTCTTTATCATTCTCTAAAAGTTTAAGTAGCACATAAATACATTTTTGAAAGAAAAAGCAAAGAAGAAACTTAACAAGAGAAAAAATATGTCATTTTATTAAAGTTTTCATTGAGTTTCTATATGTATTGGTCTATGTAATATGTATTTAATTAGTGTTTTTTTTATCTTGCGGTTTGGTTCGGTTGATAAAATCAAAACCGCAAACCGAACCAAACCATGCGGTTGAATAAAAAAAATGATTCGAATACATCCGAACCAAATGCGGTTTTTTGCGGTTTCGGTTTGGATTGGTTCGGTTTACAGTTTTTCTATCAGATTGGTTCGGTTTTGAACACTCTAGATATGAGTGGACACTTTTTTTTTTGTATGAGGGAACACTTTTTTTTCTTTCAAAGATTGTGGGTCTTGCGTTATTCTTGATCATTGGTCATACGTGGAAGAAATTTGTTGATTTAGGATTATCGTTTTGATTTGTTAGCTTCCCATTGACTTTTGAAATGTTTATGTGTATTCTTAGTGTGTTTTTGACTTTCTTAATCACTAGTATTGATCTCAATATATGGACGGAAATTGTTCCAACACATGATAGTTTGATTGTATGATATTTATTTTATCACTTGAATGAAACATATTTTTCTATCAAAAAATCATTATTTTTCTATCAAAAAATCATTTGACTGAAGAAGTTGATTAGTTGTTACTAATATTTAATTGGTTGATCACAACTTTTATTCTAAACACAAACAACACACCTTTTAACACATACTTTTCAACACACTCTCTTTGATTGGTTAAAATTCACATGGGACCCACAAAAAGTATATAGGACCCACATGATTTGGTGGGACCCATGTGAATTTTAACCAATCAAAGAGAGTGTGTTGAAAAGTGTGTGTTAGAAGGTGTGTTGCTAGCATTCCTCAATAGGTATTTATGTATCGATAATTTTTTTAAACTCAAATTAGTTTATGTTTGATTTAACTGCTTTATTGCATGGCCGCCTTAAAACTTAAATAGGATAACATGTAAATTTATTTATGTATTCTTAAAATTACTACACACATTTAAATATAAACAAAAAAAAATCGAAAGTAAATAAAAACACTATAAAAGACATGGTGAGGTGTCAACACAAAAAAATTAAAAATAAAATAAAAATAAAAAACAGAGAAAAGCAAATAGCAAAAATATTTGGAAATACTTACCAGACCCTCGTAAGAAAGCAAAACTATATCGTAACTTTTGATTGAGTATATAAGAGATGTTGATATAAGCGTTCCCAAGAGAAAAATAATATAGTCTAGAATGAAACTATATCGTGTTTTTCTTTTTTGTGCTTCAGGTCCACAATAAATTGGATGTAATTAACAAGGAAAAATATTTGAATAGTTTGGAGGTAAATAATGAAATGGAAAGTGAGGTGTAGACTACGAAATTTGAATGTAATTATTATAAGAAGGAAGCAACTTATTGTTGAAGAAAGAATTTGACTTTACCAAAAAATAAAGAAAGGAATTTGTTCTCCTCACATCTCAGGGGAAAAAAGATTCTTAATTCTTGGAATGATGAAAACATCCTTAAAATGTTACACTTATGGTATATCTTAGTGTCAAGAAATTAGAAAAGTATGTATTAAAAAAAGTAGGAAAATTTAAAAATGATATATGCACGAGGAAAGAAAAGAATACAATTCTTTTCCCTGAATAACCATCATAAAGGGACAGAGAAAAAATGAGGCAATTATACTACCGGAAGCTATCACACATTCTCTATTTTTACTTCATCTACCTTCGATGATATGATTAAAAAGATCACTTGGTTTTTTATGTCGACTCATTGATGTTAACACCATATGCAAGGCTGGTAGAACAGCACATGAGTTTCTTAGAACAAACCATGTCATGAAAACATGTTAAATTAAACATAATCAATATAGATATTTGATGGTTGACAATTATGACTTTCATTATTGGCATTGCCATTAAACATTAAAATTTAAGGGATTAGTTAGCTCCTTAATGGCATTAACTAGAGGATTCTCTTTTATCAGAAATCAGCCCTCTCATGAAAACACTACTATTAGAAGCCTAAAGGGAGAGTCCAACTAAAAGGACTAGAATCCTCTAGTATTGTCAACACAATTACAAAGGAAGAGTCCCACACATAATGAGAGAATCCTCTAGTTATGTGTGGGACTCTCCTTTTATACTTGTGTTGACAATACTAGAGGATTCTAGTCCTTTTAGTTGGACTCTCCCTTTAGGCTTCTAATAGTAGTGTTTTTATGAGAGGACTGATTTCTGATAAAAGGTTTACCTGCAACACCCCTACTAGAAATTACCTAGGATATCTAGCATGTGTGTTAAACTTGGCATTGGATACATTAAAATTACAATAATAAAAATTTCCACTGAATAAAATATAGAAATTCTCGTCTTATACCTCTGAAATAATACCACTGACGTGAACTTTATATGGTCCAGCGACTTCTGCTTCTTCATCACGAACCATTATGTCATCTAGTAACCTGAATATCTTAAATAAATAAAAGGGATTGGGTGAGACATGATGTCTCAGTGAGTTCCACATATCCTAGGGTGTAGGCAACCTCACGGATCCTAGGATCGCCATCTATTCTAAACTCAACCCATTTCGGGTTTATACAGTCTTTATCATACATAATAGAGCAATCGGGGATAGCTAGGATCGCTACCTAGAATACTATCATGATTCTATCATAATGTCATATTCTTATCCATACACATACTCATAATCATAATTCTTGACTTAAATTCATGTCATTAATTATACATTTCTTGACTTAAAGTTTTTCGAAGTTTTTTGTTGTGGCTAACGGTAACTATTTCATTGTGTTACTATGAGCCGTACCTCATAGGCTGCGTTATCTCTTCGTTGCAGCAAACAGTGTTTTTGCATTTGTTACTATGAGTCGTACCTCATAGGCTACATTATCTCTTCGTTGTAGCAAACGGAGATTTTCGCATTTGTTACTATGAGCCTACCTCATAGGCTACATGATCTCTTCGTTGTAGCAAACGGAGATTTTCGCATTTGTTACTATGAGCCGTACCTCATAGGCTACATTATCTCTTCGTTGTAGCAAACGGATATTTTCTCAATTTTATTATTATTATTTTTGTCTATGAGCATGTTACTCATTTCAAAAAAAAAATCAAATCATTTCTATAAGTATATACATCAATTGTCTCACTTAGCATTTTATTTCAAGAATATGATCAACACTTTCATAACATTGATATCATATAAAGTTTCATTCACATTATCATGACTTTGCATAACCATTAAAACCTCGTTTGTATTGAGTAAAAGTAAATAACACAATTTTAATGACATGATTCAAACTACCCAAAGGGAACGTTAAAACTAAAGGAACTCACCTTGGCATTTTCCTGAATTCTCTACACCATTTAAGCTTCAAATAAACTCCTGTCAGTTTCATAATCCATTTTTACGTCAGCTTCTAACTTTCTGCATCTCAACTTCAAAACAAAAACTTATTCAGCCCTTTGAATAATATGGCAATTCGTAAAAAATGTTGCGATTCCTCAAGTACGTTCGAATAATATGCAAGATATTTACCGAATATCTTCGTTTTTCTCAATAAATAATTAACCCTTTAGAAATTATTTTCGTTTTGACATGTTGAACTGATACGACAATTTATTTAAAATTCAGCGGGATATTACATTACCGACGAAAGATTATGACTGGAAGAGGATTCTGACCAAAGATAAAGTTGAGTTAAGTGTCACAGAGCGAATTGTCGTGGTCGAGGATGTCGGCTCTCGATTGGTGGTGCATTGTTAGGAGTCTCATATTAAGGAGTCTCATCTAAAAACTACCTTCCCCAAATATATATAATATAAACTTCATTGCCACATCATGTTTTGAGATGACAAACAAGATTTGAACTGACAAAAAACCAAAAATTCAATTTTGATTTAGACAATCTCATGGACATAGTATTGTTCAGGGAAGATTTTGCAAAGGCTGATTTCTTTGTGAATGTCAATGCTAAACAAGTTATTTATAATCCTATATATGAATCATAATATGATGGCTTTTCACAAAGTTAATTGATATTACAACGAGTGGTATGCTTCTTCTTTTTTTGGTCAAGTAGCCTAGTGGCTAGAGCTCACACAATTTAATTGTGGAGAAGTGGAGTGTCAGGGGTTCGAACCCCGGCTCCTGCATATAATATGCAATATCCCTACCAACTGAGCTAAGCTCTCGGGGATCGAGTGGTATGCTTCTAATAATGTGTAAATTAATATAATTTAAATCGAAGTATAAGTTCAATAGAATGTTTTACTTTCTCTACACTACTTAATCACAAAATATTCATCTATTCCCTTTAATAATTTAGAGATTGTTATACAACAGTTGAAAACCCTCAAACTTCAACAATTTGATTAGGTCGGTATGTATATTTCAAAGGTTAATGAAGTTATGATATATAGCCTAATTTGGGAACATAGAATACAATAACATGTATACAAAAAGTAGCCTTTTATATAAACTATTACAGCCTTGGTATAAAGGATAACTCTAGTGCCTTATAAGTTATTACATATTCCTAATAAATAATCAAACTGTTTGTAATCTCTGATTAGAGGAGTAGTCTAGCATATAAATCTCAAACTATTAGCTCACATGAATGAGTTTTCTTCAATGAAAGCATTACCTCTTGCAATCTATAATAGTAATGAAACAGGATGTTAGAATGGAAGAATATGTTAAGGATATTCCAATGCAACACAAACAAAAAGTATTCTTACCATTATCAAATTTAAGCAGAAGAGATAGTTGATTGAGTTAAGCTAATTTGAATCAGTAGCTTCACGATGAGTTCTGTAGCAAGTCATTACAACCATGAGCTACAGCAGAAAATAACAGGTGAAATAAAGGTCTAAAAGCTCTTCATATATAGTCAAATTAAAGTAGATACAAAAAGAAATAAAGAGAGAATAAATATTACTTAATCTGCATTTTAACCCAAATTAAAACAAACTAGGAAGAGAATTAATATCACATATTTGATCATTCTAACCTTTTGCTAGATTCAGGATGAAAGATTGTTATAGAAACTACATATAATGATAGCATCAAATTTATCACATGTTCAGGTTCCAAAAGCAACAGAAAAGGCTTAATTCAAGATTCCAGATGTTCAGGGCAATAAAAAAGTATTTGTAATATTGTAATTTATGCAGAAGAGATATCATTCATTTCAGCTAAAATGTATTGAAAAGCATTCTGTAAAGGACTAGTTTTAATACACACCAGTAAAAAAGGAAAAGATTGAGACTTGATAGGATTTCCAAGCAAATGAGGAAGGAGAAAAGATGGCAGATAAAGCAAATGAGTTCATCAAAACTTCAGAATGGAATTAAGCCAAATAAATGTCATGTACCATGGCATGTTGTCTTTAGGAGATAAAGCTATGTTTGTTGCAGCTCCTGGTGATTTCTTACATCTTACTCAGTTCATGCTTAAACAACCTAGAGAAAGAAAACAAACAAACAAAAAGCCAGACTTCCAGATGTTATATTAAAGGCTGATATATGAGTTATTGCTGTCAAATAGTTACCACAAGAACAGAAAATGAACAGACTATTGGGGCCAAATAGTTACCATATTACCGATAAAAAAAGGATAAAAGTTTCTGTCACAAATGATACACGGGGAGAAGTATCATAATAAAGCAAAAATAAACTTTAGGAAATTCATGCATTATTTATGACTTCATAATTAACGAAGATGGGCTCATTCTATTGATGGATTCTTCTCAGAAGCAGATATAATAGAATAAATAAGGAGACATAGTAGAACAATGGAGAAAGCGAAAGAGACGGTTGTAATAACTAATACCTCATTCACTTGATGATTTACATTGTCGTAGTATCACCTCATTCACATCATCTTCTATGTTAGGTAAATAACTATTTTCCACAAATAAATCCCCAAGACTTGGTGTGTATAAGATTCCATCATACCAAAAGATCTTCATCTCAGGGCAGTCTTTAATTTTTATCCAATAACATTTTGGCATCTCAACACAGCAGGAAAAAAGCTTTGACTGAAACATCCGAGGCTAGGATGCTTCTCTAGTTTAATTTGCCACAATTTTGGGAATTTAATCTTATCTTTATTTTCTACACAATTATTCCCATTAATATCTTTCATCTTCACGCATTCAAACACATAAATCGAATCCAAATATGGAAGGCTTGTGGCCACCGAAACATCCGAAAGCACATAATCCAAATCATTGTATTGCTTAATGATTCTATGTTGTTAACACTCGAATCCTAAAAATTGACGATGATTTTTCCATACGAGCTTCAGTTTTGGAAGAGAAAACAATTCTATGACCTCTAGTTCACACTGCAAGATGCTATCATATGATTCAAATATCTCTTCTAAGCACTCACATTCTAGCACTTTGATTTTCACTAAATATGAGAATAATTGCACCATGTTGGATGGAATGAAATTCAATAGCTTGTGACAGTTTACAATGTCAAGCAATCTCCAAATGTCTCTAATTTTTGCAACTTAACCTACACAACATGCATAATAAAATTGATGTAGTCTAAATTTAAAATTAATTGAGTACTTCCATATAATGTTTGAGTTGGGAGACCTCATGTATGTTTGTACCTTGTATTTCTCTGAATTTTGAACATAATATATTGTCAAATTAAGATCTCTAATTGTGTGTGTATTAATCCAATCCCAATGTAGTGTACGAAAGCTGGGTGTGTTTACAACAACATTTACATATGGAAAGGTTCTCATATTTGGAAACTCTTCAATTGCCAAGAGCATGATATCAAAATTGTACACTCCTGAACACAATTCTGAGCACTGACCTGTGGGAAACTATTATTTCACACAGACAAGAGAGGGTTGGTGTTAATTTCTTAATTGTGGTTGAATCAATACTATCAAGTAAGTACTTTTGCTTAACCTTATCTGTGTGTTTTATTTTATTGAAAAAAGTCTATCAACCTTTTCATCAGTACTTAGTTTGGTTTATTCAGACAGATCAATGTTGAATTGTAATCTCATAAATTTACTATAAACTATATCAAATTAAACTTCAGCAGTGCTTCTTTTCTTATTTAAACAAATATAGTCAGAAACATTTTTCTATAAAAAAAAATATATAAAAAAAATCCTTAAATTTGTCAATAACCTCTACATAAGTGTCACAAACATTCTTTGAGTGGATAAATTGAATGAAGTCCTCCAGTTGCAATGCTTTAGCGAAATCTTCAACACGTGGCATTTGGCAAAAGCTAGTTCTTGTGTCTTAGAATCTCATTTTCCATCTATAAGAGTAATGATAGAGTAAATTAGAATCAAAGACATACAACTGTTTTGAAAATCATAACATAGGGATAATGCAATGCAACCTTGCAGTTGAAAATATCAGGTATCAAAGAGAACTACTTCAAAGAAAAATGAGTTTGTAGTTCTTTAATTTAAGCAGAAGAGAAATCATTCTTATCAACTAAAATGTGTTGAAAATAATTCAAAGAATGTTTATTGTCATAGTTCTTAAAGGGTGAGTTTCTTTGTCAAATTGATTAATAACATCTCATAGAAGAAAAGCAGTAAATGTAAATTCCAATTATTAGTGCTCCCTGAATCCGGAGGTTTACCTGATTTCCCATCAATCCGCTGCAATAACTATCGTAGAAATATAATAGCGACGCAAATCACACTTCTTACTAGTTTCTAATTTTGAATTAGTTTGTCTCACAATTAGTAAATGACTAGTTTGAATACATACCATACAAAAAAATGTTGATTGAGGAGAGGGAATTGTATGAACTCAGTTCTATGGTCACAGACTAAAATATTGCTAGTTTAGGATACAGAGAATTTAAAACCATTCAGTTTCATGATGGAAGATTGCAACAGCAATTGAAAACATAACATCAAATTTGTCACTACTTAGTCACAAAATAAAGCCAAATCAATGTACCTTGACAATTGACATGTTGTCTTCAAATTCTGAAATGGCATCTTACTATTAGAATCCCCATCAAGCTAAAATAACCTAAAAAAAGAAAATGAAAGACAGACAGACAAAAAAGCTTTACTTGCAAATGTTCAGGACAAGTATATGGTAATTTCAAGATAACAAATTATATGACTATTAATGAGATATACAAATATTGGCTATGTTTAAACTTCTCTACTCCTTAAAAAGATAATTTGGGACAAACAGTTATTTTTGAAAAACTCTTGATAAAAAAAGTAGCTTATTTAATGTGTAACAAAGTTTTTTTTGAAGGAAATGTGTAACAAATTTTTGTATCCAATTCTAGCCATAGAGTGGGAGAGCAAACTCCTCAAATTGCAGCAATCAGAAACTACAATTTCTGTTAGATTCTGAAAGCTTACAAACTCTGCGATATTGTGTTTCCATATGCGACTCAATCTTGGCAAATCTTTCAATGTCATGTTTTGTAGATAATAATGTGTAGTGACATCCCTTTTTTTTGTAAATTATCCCACTGATCCGAACACCTCAACCAATGAATCACAGTCACTTACATTGAGTTCCCTCATATGTTGAAGTATTTGTATCTCACTGAATGATACAAGCATTGATAATCTATGAAATCTTGTGATGTTGATTGTCCCTTCTTCAAAAAAGTATCCAAACATGTCTTTATCAATTAACTCCATCCAGTTCAACATCTCAGAATTTTGTAATTCCACCTACAAAATATTCATTTAATTATCTCAATTATCTCCTAATTGTATTGAAGACTTGTATTCTAAAAATAACAAATTAATGGCTTGCTCTAATCAACTACTAAAATTATTAAGTTGAAATTATTTAAGTGTACTATAAGTGATAAGTAATTTAGAAACATTACGACGAGGCTTACACATGCTTTAAATCTTCGTATAGTGGCATTCATGTCATTCTTCTGTGTGTAGCTGCTCCTGAATGATTCAATCTCCATGCTGATACCCTTAAGCTGAGGTGTACTACAAAATCCTCGTGAAAAAAGTTCCATTTTGGGACAATCTTTGATGTCCACTTTTTGCAGTGATGAAAAATCAGGATTACAGGGTCCTTGGAAGAAAGCCTTAAGGTTTGGAAGGTTTCTAAGACGTAGATGTTGCAATGCAGGGAACACAATCTTTTCTCCTTTTGACTCTGACTCTTCTTGAGATACTACCTCATTTAAGTCATCGCATTCCAATATGTGTAGCTTCTCTAGATGCTTAAGACATCTCATGGACGAAAAAGATAACAAGACACTTATTTTGTTACAGCTCTCCATGATTAGTGATTTTAAGTATGGGAACAAGTGTCCACCTATAACTGGCGCTCGTCTTACCCTTGTTTTATCCATCCCTTGCAAACAACAATTGTTTACATAAAGATCTTCAAGAAGAGGTGCACCACCCAACTCTATCTTGGGTTTTGTTTCAGAAACAGAAGGAGCCTAACCAATTCAATAAAAGTTGTGTACAGTTTAGTTAGAAATATTAGTAAGAAATGATAATTAACAAGTGAAAATATGGATAAGTAAATTATACCAAGGAAATATAAAAATAAATGGATAATCAAAAATATATGTGTGAGCTGTTACCTTGTTGATTTTGTTATTTTTGTTGCTTTGTCGGATCAATTTAGAACACAACGGCGTACAACCAAATTGAAAATTAGAAGATCTTGGGTTGTTTTCTTCAAAATCGCTAACACCAGTGCCATCGAGATTTGAATATGATGCAACAAAATGACTGTTTTGCTTTGTATATGCAGTTAGCAAAAACAATATTGTATCTAGCTTTGGACAATCATCAATTACCAACTTTCTTAAGGATGGAAATTCTATCTCGTAAGAATTTGCAGAAAAACATGTTATGCTTGGGAGTCTTGAAAGTGTTAAGGAATGTAATTTTTCAAACAAGATAATATTTACTTCCTCTTTATTAATTTGGCCACCTTCTTCACCATCTTCTTCATTGGTCACTAAATACTCCATCAACTTACAAGAATTTATCTCCAATTTCTCAATATTGGTGATTGCTCCAATAATAGCTGGAGTAAATACTTGTCTCAGAGAGTCACAATTTGATATTGTCAAAGTTTTCAAATTTTGAAAACCTTGAACACAATGCAGAACCTTACTCCAGACTTGTGTTAGTTGATTAAGGTGAGATATCTTCAGTTCTTTCAATTGAGGAAATACTTGGCCATCTAAATATCTGAGTGTCAAAGACCACATTAATGGAAGAACACTTTTCTAGCAAGATTGTTTCCAATTCTGGGAACTTTTGTATCCAATCAGATGAAAACAACTTGCCATTCATTGATAGCTCACCTTCCTCTACCCGAGTTTGTTCAGATTGATCACAACTCATTCTTTTTACCTGTACAAAACAATTGACTATTTGATGATCGTGTAAATAAAAATTTAGATCAATTAAAACTGGTTTGGTTAGTGTATGATCGACTAATACATACTCCCTCTGGTCATTATTATAAATAAAAAACTATTTTTTAGATTCATTGAATAAATATGCATTTGGTCTATAATATAAACCACATACATAACCTATTCAATTAACCTAAAAAGTGGTTTTTTTTTCTTCTTATAATAGTGAGTGAAGGGAGTATTTAAATTTTAATGAACATATTATGCATTTCAATAAAGTGTTGTTGATGATGATGATAATAACAACAATAACAATAATAATAATAATATAACCATCGAAAAACATAAATTACTTACTTGATTGAGCTCTTTCAAATTGATAGCTTTGTTAAAACCAATAAATATTGGGAGGTCTATTAATTTCAACTTCACCAAATATGAGAAGTCATTCATCAATCCCTTGACTTCATGGTAATTAGGTGTATAACAAATCTCTTTCAAATTCTGAAGATTTATCAAAGACAATGACCGAATTTGTGGAAAGCCATTGCAATGAACAGTATAATCTATCAGATAATTTAGATCAGGACATGAATCAACCCTTAAATCTTTCAAGTATGGAATTGGACAATCAGGTGACATTTGTGGCATAACATTTTTCAAGGCTTTCACATTTCTTATTGCGAGGATTTCACATTTCTTAATCAATTGTGAGATCATCAATATGCTATCAATAGATTGATAGCCTATACCGCTAACTTGCAATAAAGTTGAGTCCAAATATGAAGATCGTTGAAAATCAGTGTATGGATCCACATAAACCCAAAACTTTTGCAAGTTTTTGAAGTCCAAATCCATGACTAAACTTTCAGCCCCCCTTCAACTCGTTGAGCGCAACTTCATTTTTTCTCCAAGGAAAATTGTCTATTCTATAGTAAAGTTCTTCCAACCGAGACCATCTTATCAAGACATTATCAGAAATGATGTCAAGATCATTGCAATTTGACAAATCTAATAATCTTAGACTACCCAGATTTCCTATTTCAATTGGGAGCTCTTTAATATTAGAATGTGCAAAACTTAGGACTTCTAGGTGTTTAAGTTCCTTACCGATTATAGATATATCTCCAACATCACAATGTTCTACTTGCAACGTGTGGAGATTGACTAATGCTTGGGATAGATATGACAGTTTTAAAATGCATAAATTTTTCATGGATAAAACTTTAAGTGCGCTCATGCTTTGGAAGAAAAGTTCAGGCCAAAACATTGGTTCCTTGCTTTTTGAACTTACTTGAAATAGTTTAAGCGTCGGACACTGTAAGCCATTTTCTAACTCTTTAGTATCGTCCAAAATAAGTGATATTGCGTTGATCTCGTTCAATTTCTCTTCTTTTAGACTTTTAAAGGTGTACTTTACCATAAATATATCTTCTGCATTTTTAAATGCTACAGATATAACAACATTGCGCACAATATCATGCATCTTCACACACCCTGGCACATTGCTGTCCAACAACAAGAACTTTCTCCTTAAATCTTCCACCAATGTATGCACTCGATTTCTTGCTTTCCATGATGCATTGATGTCTTTGAACAGACCCAAGCCAAAACCATGACACAATAAACATTCAATAGGAATGTCAAAGTCTTCTGGATACAATCCACAAAGCATAAGGAAGAGCTTATGTTCTCTGCTGTCCAAAAACTTTAAACTAAGCTCAATGCTGGGGTAGACAAATTTCCCAACGTCCGAGAAGGGAGATGATTGAAAATTTCTTAATTGTCTAAGTGCATCCTCCCATGCCGACTTCCCTTCATTACTTAGTGCTCTTCCAACTGTCACAATTGCAAGAGGCAAGCCACCACATTCCTTTGCAACCTCACTTGCTATTGGGTTGATATCATATGTATCTACAATTCCACCTGACATCTCTCGAAATAGATACCAAGCCTCATCCTCCGACAGCACAGAGACTTGAAAATTCACATTGCATCCCAAGTTTTTGCACACTTTTTCATCCCGTGATGTGAACAATATTTTGTAATATTTCTCATGTTCTAGATAAGGAAGTCCAATACACTCAAAGTCTAGAATATCCCACACATCATCAAGGACTATTAGGATCTTTTTATCTTTACTCATCAGTTCTTTCTCGCTGACCTTATTCAATTCCATGCCCAAATCCTCAGCAATTTGTATTTGGATCTTCTCATAATTTATATCTTGGGAGACCACCACCATCGCAACTTCATCAAATAGCTTACTTTTTTCTATTGTTTTGATGACTTCTTTCACCACTGTGGTTTTTCCTACTCCGCCCATCCCACAAATGCTAATCATTTTGACTTGATCATCCTTGAGTTTCTCTATGACATCTGTTATAATTTTCTCCCTAGACAATAAGCTCTTGATATCTTTTGTAAAGGTAGATCCAAGTGTTGATGGAGCTTTAGGGTATGAAATAACTTGAAATTTGTTTTCTTCCTCCTTCATGCTTGTAGTATACTCAAGGCTTTTAGTGGCTTGCTTTCCCAATGTATAATTAAATGCTAAATTTGAACATTGCCCGCCAAAGCATTTTTTCTTATTTGTAACTTTATTTTCATCAGAGAGCCACTTTTGCAACTCATTTTCAATTGTTGTGACATCATAGAGCCATTTTTGCACATTAGGTGCAATTTCATATCCTTTCCTTCTTTCAGTTTCAACCCTTGTTTGCAATGCTTGTTTTATCATTTTCAAGTTCTTGAGTTCTTCCTCCAAATTTGTTGTGAATTTTTTGTGTTGTGTCAAATATTTGAAATGCTTCATGGTTGACTCCACAACCAATTCTCCTAATTTTGTGACAGCTTCCTTTCCCAATTCAGTAAGACAATCCATCTTTCTTTATGTGAAATAATAAATAATAAATGTCTATATATCTAAAGGAAAAATAGTTTATTAGAAATCTTACTAGAGCTAACAAAATGTATACAGGCAAAAATTAAAACTATAAATTCGAATTTCTTTTGGTAAAAACGTAGGACAAATGATTTCTTATACCATAGAATGAGACTTCATTTCTTTATTTTATCTATAGAAAGAGATCTTGTTGAGTTTATCACATCTCAGTACTCATTAGTTCTATTTTTTACATATCATTTATGCCTTAATATCAATTTCAAATATTCATATATAGCCATATACATGTGTGTCAGAGGAGGGATCAAACCGAAAAGTTACAGTAAGAGTATCACTCATTGAATAACATCTTACCATATAATTTTGTTAACCTAGACCAAGCATGCCTCTACTGCATTCTTCACTAACAATGCATGTTTACACTCAATTGCCTCGCCTCATGAAAGATAGTGACTAACCCACTCCAAAAAAAATTTAGTAGTATATATGTATACATTATTGTTACTAGTATTGAGATGGTAGGAACTTTTTTAGCGTTTGCATTGAGAAAGTCATATTCAAAGCGAAAAATGTCTAAGATTTCAAACTTCATAAGTAAGAGATGCTTTATGAAAATTAGGTAAAGTTAGCTACAAACATAAAATAAAAAGCGAAGTTTGAATGTTTAGCTAATTGTATGTATGAAAATTTTGAGATTTTGTTAGGATGACTATTTGGTATGAGATATTGTTTGCAATAAATTCAATTACTAAAAAAGAAATTGATATAAGAATACGCGTATTATAATACAGTAGTTAGGTGACATCTAGGGTGAACCACCAACTAAGTGGTTCATGGTGAACCATGAATAAAAACCATTAGATTATGTTGTCCTACCAGATCTTATGATGTATCCCACACACATAATTTTTTTTCTTCTTTCTTCTATCTTACCCTCACGAAAATAACCACCATCAACCTCCAAATCACCATATTCTAAGAACAATTTTGAATCTTAATTTATTATCTCTGGCCATCGTAAATCCATCTCAAATTCAAGTTATCAAAATAATTTACTATTTGGCATAATCTTTGAAAATGTTGATTGAATATACTTATAGCATTACCCCTTGATTTCATCCATTCTAGCAAGGATTTGTTAATTAAAAAAATGAAACTTTCATCTTTATAACTTCAATTGTGTCAAATATGAAAAGAAGAATCTTCAGATTGGAAAGGATATGTGAGGACAGCAGTTTTCCCTAGGCGTTGTAACTGTTTGTGTACATGGTTGATGAGTTCATGAACAAAACGGAAGGAAGAAAAATAAATAAATAGTTTATTAAAAAATAAATAAACAAAAAAGGTGTGATCTAGTGTATAATATCATACGTGAACTTGATTAATCTAATGGTTCTCAATGGTTGTTCGAAGTGGTCCACCGATGAGGGACTTAGTAGAGCCCTCACCCTATAATACAGTAGTTATTGTATTATAATATATTGTTTTTACTCTTTATTTAAAAACAAATTAACCATCAAAACCCACCAGATATTAGTGAGATTATCAGAGACATTTTAGGCAATTTGGTGGATATTAGGTTTTTTTTTTTTGGTAGTGAGGTGGATATTAGGTTTAATATATTAGTAATTAGTAATAGATTTGTCAATATATTATTTATTTTTTTGGATAAATTTGTCAATATATTAGTTTTCCTAAAATCATTAGCACTTATATTGACGAGTCGTTTTCCTAAAATCATCAGCTAAAAGGTATCGATTGAGAGAGTAGTCTAAGTAGATCAATCAAATTAATAATAGTATAGTACTAAAAATTTCATGTAAATTCATTTTAAAAATAAAAATAATAGCAAAAATAGTTGGAAATACTTACCAGGGCCTCAGAAAATACAATTACGTTTGACTGAATAAGAGATATTGATAAGCTTTTCCAAGAACAAAGCAATATAGTTTATTTAGATTTGAGACTATAATTTTTCTAGTTTCACAATGGTAATATAATGGTTCTAGGATTCCTGAACCAAGAAAGAAGCAACTTATGGTTCAAGAAAGAATTTAAGTTTATCAACAAAAAAAGGTAAAATAGCATTCAATCAATAGCATACACAAGCATGTAATCTAAATGAATACAAAAACCAACACACATACCAATAAAATTCTCATACTTTCAAGTTTTTACAAATTGATGAAAGCATCCTTATTAGTTGAAGTAAAGAAAAGAATATAAAATATCAAAAGAAAGGCGAATTTAGAGAAGGACAAAACTTACACACAGTTCCATAGGTGTTGTTGGAACTGTTCTCCAATAAAATCATGACAGCTGGATTATTAATCCACCTCAGACCCTTAATCATCAATTAACCCTTTTAATTCTTTTGATTCCGTTAACCATTAAGTCAATAACCCAGACTTCGACTCTCAAAATTCCACCTTTAATTCAATGATTCCTCTGATTATCCGCATAGAGAGGCATCAATGAAACAAATAAAATATTAAAGGAACGCGTGAAGCATATGGAGGAGTGGAGGAGTTTTGAGGGGGTAAAACAAGGGTTAAGGTTTAATTAATTGGAGAAAAAAATTCTGATGTAAATTCTGATTGCAATTTTGAGATATCACTTACAAGTTTTGCAATCTATGTTGGTGCAGTTTTTACAGGCGGCGAGTTAGAGTGTTTGGTTCTTGTGTGAAGTTTAGCGAAAGCAAAAGAATTAACGGAATCAAAAGAATTAATAGGGTTAATTGATGATTAAGGGTCTGAAGTGGATTAATAATCCAGCTGTCATGATTTTATCAGAGAACAGTTTCAACAGCAGCTATGGAACTGTGTAAGTTTTGTCCTTTAGAGAATTACAGATTCTAGACGACCATTAAAAATTAAATGTTAGGAAAGAAATGAATACAACTCTTTTCCCTGGAAAAACAGAGTGATAGCTGGGGAAAAAAAACACCATCTGGGACAAAGCAAACATCTTTTTGGCCAACGGATTTAAAAACAGGTTTTACCTTTAAAAATTTCTTAATTAAACCAACCTAGAGTGCTAAAGAACAATTTTCACAAATTCACAAGACATAGAGCCACACAATGAAGGTAATATATAACATAGCAAAGGTCTAGTTTATGATCAACTACCTCGGCATTGGAATTAAAGATGAACTTTTAAAACAAAAGTCTAGTTTCTTTTCTTTTTGGTAGTGCGATTACACAGAAAATAGAACAAAACAAAGGTAAAGATTGGCAAAGCACTATTTCAAACCGAACAAGAGCAAAAAAAAAAATTGACCAGCAAAGAAAAATAGCTCCACAATCCAAAATCTAAAGTACTACCAATTCTGAGCATTAATTTGTTAGCTCCATAATGGCAGCAACAATGTCTCCATTGGCAGCTTTGAGAGCTTTAACAGCTCTTGATCTTGGCACACCAGCTTGAGTCACCACCAACTCAATATCCTTGGGATCTACACCCGTCTCGTCTACATCCTCATCTTCTGGAGCAATACCAGAGGATTCTGGCTTCGCACCCGCATTGGTCAAATTAGGAGCCTTGAACTGCTCTGCTGCCTGAGTTTGTAGCTGTGAGCTCAAGTCTTCAATCTTAGCTTCCCCAAATATAATGTAGGTGTCAGAAGTTGGACTCTTGAAAACATCTGGTTTTGAGATGACGAACAAGATCTGATGAACAAGTGGAAAGCAAATTTTAAAGTTAAGACACATTCCAATATTGATACAACGGAAAAAACACTCAACATAAATACACGCATCAATACTAACATTCTTGCTCTTCTTGATTGTCACACGACTGACGCCAGTAACAGCTTTCATTCCGAGTTTAAGCATTGCCTTGCGACTCTTCTTTTCACTTCTGGTCTGTTTGGACCTACCAGATGCATCACCTTCAAATCCTGCAATAGAAAAAAAAAAAATATTGCATCCATCATTGCAGCCTCAGTTCATGCAAAAAAACAACAGCAAAAGTGGATCCTAACAATATACATGTATTTTGGTTGTATTCTGGTACAGACTAATCTGGTCTACAAAGCTCACACACAATATTTACAACAGTACCATGATTTGTCACGGTGGGTGCGGGTTAGACAAAATCACGGTAATTATGTCAAATCCACAACATACACTAAATAAAGAACAACTGAGAAGGAATTTCAGTTTAACTTCCAACTTTGTACTATCAAACCATGCAAAACATCACAGTTGTTGTACTGATAGTGATCTCTGAATTTAAACAATAAAAAAGAATACCGGTGTTGAACTTTTAAATGAAGATTAATACATTACAACTTTGTGAACCATGATTGTCACTTGTTAAATGAAGACCTCAAATGAAATAAAGGAATAAAAAATACTTACAAATATCTGTTAGCACCCATTAGAAATTTTGTAGAGCAAACAAAGAAAAACTATGCTAATAGACCGTACAATAATTCACTTTGTTCTAATTCCTACCAAATTACTCAAGAAATGCTATTAAAAAACTTTCACCAAATGCAAAATGAGGCAAGTTACAAGCACGACATTAGTTAATCTTATTTGCAAGTTTACCTTCAGCATTGTCATCGTCCTCATCATCGTCATCTTCGTCATCCTCGTCGTCCTCATCATCGTCATCCTCAACTACAGGCTCATCGTGCTGCAAAAAGATACAAATACAGACAAAAACAGCAAATTATAAAATGCAGCAAAAAAAAAAATACTTACAGCCACTACACTTATAAGTTTACAATCAAAACTTAGTGAACATAAGAACAAATTCATCTGTAAAAATCAGCCAACCAATTACAATGATAACAAATATATGTTCATTTGTTTCTAACAAAAGTTCAAGCATTTTTCTATTTGTAACATTTAATTACAAATTAACCTTTCAATTTATTCATACAATCATTACATGGTCATTCAAATCCAAAAACCCTTATTTCAAAAATATGTGAATTAAATAAAAATAATATAAAATAAATTAACATCTAAAACCCTAAATCATTTCATACACAGAACTCAATAGTCCACAAGACCCACAAAAGGGACAGCAGATACATAAAGATAAATACCAAAAACATCAAAAACTAAACCAATTACTATGAAATCAAACTATAATCAATCAAAAACTGAACTAAAAAATAAAAAAACTGGAGGATGAAGAAGAGAAGAAGAATTACATGAATCTTTTGCTGTTCGAGATGAGCAGCAAGAAGCTCTTCTTGGGTTTGGGCAGTCATGGTGATTCTGAAAGAAGTTGATTTTGGGGAGCGGTGATAGATCCAAACACAACACAAAAACAACAACCTCAAAAACCCTAGATGTTTTTATACTATGTTTTCGGGTTGGCCCGGTTTTTAACCCGCTTCTTTCTTCTCCCCCGGTCCTGTTTTTTTCAATTCGATTCTTACGGTAAAGTTAGTTCCAAAAAACAAAAACAAAAATTACTTGTTACACTTTTATATGGGAATTATTTTACAAAGTCATGTTTTTTTACACTGTCATATTTATGAAGTTTATTTTCAATAAAAGAGTGAGAGCTAAAATAACCAAATAATTTGGCTCAAGTGACTAATGAGCTCCATCAAAAATAAATCGTTTAAAAGAATTGAATTCAATTTTTAATGAAACAATCCTCCCGACCAAACTTTAAATTATCACGGCCCTTTTCTGTTAAAAATTAGAGCATTCACGCCAAAAAAAACTCGCTAAAAAGTGAGTGTTATGACTACTACAAGCCAATTTTATGTAGTAAATACAAAAAGTGTGCGCTAAAAAGTGAGTGTTATAACTAATACAAGTTAATTTATGTAGCAAAGGTAATGATATTTGTACAACTATTTGGTAACAATTTTTATAATAATATTTTTTTCTTTCTCGTTATTGGTCAAAAATAATAGAGATAAAAAAAGAGAAAAATAGTAAGAACATAAAGTGAATATAAGATAGAATTGTTCAAAAATTGTCGCAAAATATTATATGACTAGAACTTTAACATTAAATATTTGAAAAATGATGTATAATAGACAATATTATGTCTTATGCCTTTTGAATTTGACTATTTTTTTTATTGGTTCTTTAAATTTCATTATTTTTTAGTTGATCTTTTATGTTGTATTTTGTTTGAATTGTTAAGTTATGGTTTTATTGCATTGTTGTTAACTATGTTACATTTTATGATCATGCGAATCACAATTTCTATTCCATAACTAGAGATGAGCAAAATTTAGATATTCATCGTGTTGCATGTTAGATATGAATGATTAAATGTTTTGGGTTCATGAATTTAAGCCTTTGCTCCAACATTAGACAATACCGTGAAAAGTATGGTATCTAAGTTTAAAGGTTTTTCGTTTATTTTAACTATTAATCGATTTTGGAATAGTATGAGTGGTCAACAATGACAATTTGTATCATAATATATTTCCAAAATTTAAAAAAGATTGTATAAGAAATGAAAAGTGAAAAATTAATGAATGAAAATGTTGAAGGATAGAAGATTATTTAAGGTCATAAAACGGGGTGAAGATCCTCTCCATTTCCTAAAGAAAATGGAAATGTCAATTACTATAGTTTTGAAGTAAATATATAATATAAATGCACATATTTCAAGAATTGAAGACATTAATTGCACATTTATACATCAAAACTTTGGTAATTGAAGAAATTGAGAGAACTTAAAATGGAGAGGATCTTCACCCCATAAAACGTTCCTATGTTGTAACCACAATCAAAGGATAATTTAAAGCGTTTAAAATTCACTAAACACAACACAAAACCGAGAAACGTTGCTTGTAAAACGACAGTCCATATTTTGAGAGGGTTCGGATTGTATAATTCGATTCTTCTCAAAATATTTCAAATTATATAATCTCAATCATCTTTAGACTATGTTAAAACTTGAAGTTTGTAGGATTTGGCACGGTTCATAACACATAAAATTTAATTTCAGCAACATACATTAAAAACAACAATTTTAACAACATAATAAATGAAACAATGTAATTCAACAGTGTAAAACAACATAATAAAACACACACAAAAGATCATAGATCGACCAAACATAAATATTTATCTGGTTTATCCATGCATGTCTTGATTTCTCATGTTGTCGTTGTTCATGAGCTTCATTTAGATGAGTTAGATGCTTCCATCTGAGTCGGTCGATGGACGACGATACTCAACATTGTTCACCCTCCATGTGTCTTAGTGGTTCAGACAAAAGTTGATTTGGTCCAGTTGATCCATCAACCCAGACAGGGTGACATCAATCCGAGCTCATAAAAGATTGGGTTTTTCCCGTTGTAGTAAAATGCGGCTAACTTGGTGTTCAGATTTATTGGTTAAGTGTTCATGGTTCTTTGTTGTGTTTTACATAAAGTGAACCAAACACATCAATTTATAAAAGTTTTTATGTGATGTGGACCACACAAAAATCGTGTACCTGAGAGGTTCAAATTAAACAATCTCAAATGTCCCAAACGATACAAAGTGTGACTTTTAACATAGTTTTGGACCAGATTGGATTATATGATTTGAACAATTACGGGGATGTTTCAGATTATATAATCTGAACTAGTTCATACTGTGGACGGTGGCTTGGCCAGCAAGACTGACTCATTGAACGTGTGTTTTTTGGGTTGGTTAGCAAGACTTGACCCTGTTTTTTGACCCTCCCTTGACTAACTGCTACACTCTATATTGTATTTTCCTTCTATAAATACCTTTCAATTCTCCACAAATTCCCATTCTCATTCCATCTCACATTATCTCCATTTTTATAGTAGTGTAAAAGTGTCCATGATGTCAATATTCCAACGTGGCCTTTCATACAAAAGGCTCATCTCATATTTTAAGGATAATATGAATGGCCAAAGGACAATGTCTCAGATTTAGTTTTATCCATCCTCGCCCGTTTGAAGGATGTGCGAAAGCAATCGCGGAGCCACATTAGGGCACGGGCGTGGCCCACCCAGCCCCAAAAAAAAAATTATGAGAAAAATTACTAATATATCCTTGAATTTTAAATAAAATTACCTTGTGGCACACTCTCTTCTCCATCTTAATACACATTACTATCACACTATCAAGTCACTCGAATTGTGTTGATAATTATTTTGAATTTTTAGGTATGTGATTTAATATTTTGATGGTCAATTCTATGTTTAATCCTTATTTAAAACATAAATTTTATGTACATATATTATAGTTTATTTTAGTGGTCAACCCAAACTTTTTTTTTCTGATTGCCATTGTCCGAGAGGGTTGACAAAAATTTTCCTCATTCCCCCTTCATCTTCTTGTACCACAAATTTTTTTTTACCCCTCCTTTCCCTTACGAGAATGCGTCTAATAATTTAGTGTAATAAGCATTGTTCTAATGTAAATGTATTATGAAGCTATTGATCAATTAATAAATGTGTTAAATTACTGAGAATTTGTATCATGCCTCTTTATATTTATTTTATCTTTTTTTTATTTTTAATTATGTCATCTTAATATTTTTCATTTTGTAAATGTATTATGAGTGATGTTTTATTTTATTAATTGATCATCTTATCGCACCAAATGCTTTTTCTAGTTTTCTTATTCACAGTTGGTGCGTTTTTCTTATTCACCATTATATGTTTTTTCTTGTTTGTTGGCCACCAAAGTTTTGACACAAATGCTCACACAACCGTGTTGGTGATTTCTAAAATAATAGATTCACTTTAGAACCAAAAATTGTAACTTTTCACCAAGAGTTAAAACTCTTCATGGGAATCAATCATATATATTGGAACATTATCATTTACTCATAGATAATGAACCATGTCATTGATTCAAGTCAAACCTTTAGTTTGCTCTTCATTACTTTTAGAACTTGATTTTGATGGGAAATCACAAAGTTACATTTAGGAGAGTAGTTTCTGTTTTAGGGTGTCTTATTAATATCTCACATCAATTCTAATTAACTTCACAAGCCATATAGGTCTGTCTTGCCTTACAAGTTACAATTATCCTTCTCATAGTATTGGTTTCATGCTTCTTGCTAGCGTTTTTCAATGATTGCTTGATTTGGCTGCTTTGCCTGAGATTTTGCCCTGACCAATAATTATCAGCCCTGATCTATAAATTGAATTATATGTAGGTTAGAATATGGATGTCATGTCAGACTTTCCTGACATTGTGAAATAAACTACAATGCTGATGGATGTCTGCATTGAGTGTAACTAGAAATGTTAGACCATAGTTCATTGTTTCATTTTTTTGGATCAAATCGAGAAAAATTTAAATTGCAAAACAGGAGGAGGCCTGCACCTTAATACAACAAAAAGAATCAGGCCAACTATGACCATTGGTGTCTAAAACAAAATGCTGCTATGAATATGAGAACAAAGCAAAACAATGTCAGAGATAAAACTACACTTGAAACACTTAACTAGCAACCCAAATGACCAAACTAAGGATTCCTAGCACATTGAGCCTCTAGTGATCCAATAGAGGAAGATCATGGTGAATTGTTGTTGGAGAGACCCTTTTTAGAGCGGGTTCTAATACCTTTTGAAGACTTATACATGACTGTATATTTCTGCTTTTTCTTCTTTTTGCTGTTTAAAACTGAGTGCAAAGCTACTTCTTCCTTTGAGCTTGTAACCGTGTCAGCAATATACAAGTCATTAACATCAATATTTGTAGCATCATCCCCCCAGAACTTAGAGAGAATGGCTACACTCTTCTGAGCACACCTTATAAACTGGCAGTTTGTCACATGTCAGAGAGTCATGATACGTAGTAACTGGCACAGGCATGGAGCCTTGTCCCCCCAAAACCTTTTGCACAGTAAAACTAGGATCCAAAGTTAAAGATGGAGAACCATTCAAAGACATCTTTGAACAAGTAACTCGGCTAGAGCTTGCATCCAAAATAGGACTAGCAGAAGGAATCACTTCTAAGGCAAGGCAAGAAGCTTGCATGGTGCAATCTGCTCTGCTACTCAAAACATCACCTAAAACCTCATCCTCGGATAGATTCTCGAAATCATTCAATAGTGTGTAAGCATTTGACAGAGATAACTCAGAATTGGTATCCTTGTTTGTGGTTGGGATACTAATATGCCTTGAAACATTCTCCAATAAGGCATCCCCATTAGGAAGGTCATAATCTTCATTCACCAAATCAAGTGAGTTGTGAAGAACCAATGAAGGATCCTCAGCTTGACCCAGGTGTTGTTCAATGGTGGCATTAACAGTTTCATTGGTTCATGCCTTGTCAGTGCAATCAGTTTTAGACAAATGCTTACTAGACTCCTTGCTTTCCATCCAAGCAGATTTGGTGGTGATAAGAGCATCCACCTTTTGACTTATCTTTGATTGCTTCACTACCTTACGCACTGGAACAGTGAACTCAGTATGAGTAGTATTGGGTTGATGCCTCTTAGCTACCTTGACCATGTCAGTGCCATCTTGATCATTCTTGGAGCTTATTTTCTTACAATTTTGCAGGGTATGACCTAACATTTTGCAGTGTGCACAATAGAAGGGTTGCTTCTCATATTCGATAGCAACAGGGAAGGCATGCCCCTCCCTTTCCACAAGAACAGAATCAAACAATCTTTCAGACATATCCACATCCACTAGCACCCTAGCATATAAGCCAAACACCCTAGCAAGAGTAGCCTCATCTATGGTTAGGGGGTACCTATACCTGAAGCTATCTCGAACAGTGTCTTCTTCCTCCAATACTCCTGAGGGAGATGCATCAATCGGACCCAAATTTGAGCATGCGTCTGAACCCGGTGTTGTGGTGTGAAGTGCTTGGTCCAACAATAAAATCTCAGAATGCCTGGTTTCCGATTTACCACTCCAAGAGCCAAAATCTTGCGCATATATTCGACAGAATGAAACTTGAATTTGAAAAAACCCTTTCCTAAAGGAATAACACTCCAATTTTTGAGACTTGGCCACAAATCATTCAACTTGATTTTGAGAACCTTTGTTGTCAATGGTGAATCCCCTTTGTGCAATGTCAACCTTCCATGGAGATTGCTCCGACAAGATTCAAGACCGGATTCGTACTCATCCTGCGAAATTTTAACACTAACCGTATCACCAATGTAAACCTTGGGAGGAAGCTTGTGCAATTGAATATCGCAGGATTCCGAAAGAGCCTGAGCGAAGGACTTGGTGGTGTTGATTTTCTCCGCCACCGCCGTCTCCAGCGGCGCCAGAAAGGGCCAAGGGCAAACCATCGCAGACTGAAGAAGAGAACGAAGTCGTAGACAAGAACAAAGTCACAGAGAATAACCTGGTCGAAGTTGGATCTGAGCAATCGAAACTAAACGGCGGTTCTTCGCCGGAAAGCCGTCGAATAATCAGGTAGAGCCACACCGTAAAGAGGAGACAGGGAGAAGCCAGAACCTGTAAACGGAGTAGAGAGGCAAACCGAAGCTTTCAAACCAGAACAGAACAGGAGAAATCCTCATCGGAGCGACGCCGGAGAGATGAGAAGTCGCCGGAAAGAAACGGTTATGGCTTCTTACTCTGTATAATTGAGAAGCGAACAACGAATATTATTTCAGTTAGTTAGTAGTTGATGATGTGGCAAGTTAGTTACTTGCAATTATCAGTGTTGTTAAGTTCATTGTTTCATTTGTATTTATATTTATAATGAAATTTGTTAAGACCATAGTTCATTGGTTCATGTCTATAACATTTTAAAATAATTATAGAGATATTTATACCGTATTTGCTAACATGGATTTCAATGTATCCATCAATTTATGTCAACTAACTAATTTTATTGTGTACACAATTGGCTGATGCTATTGATCCAAACCGGCACTACAAAAAGAGTGGTTCAAAATCAAAGGCTCTTCCAAAGTACTTTCAGGCAAGTTCAAAGTTGTCCAACATCCCATCAAGATATGACTTTTGTTCAACATCCTTTAACCTTTTTGTTGTGATTTGAATATGATCAGGTGGGAACAGTTGTAGGTTCTCAGGCAGATTAACAAAGAATGAGAGGAATGAATCAATTGCAGATGAATTGTTTTCTGATCAAAACCTTTCAGCTTACAGGTAAGATAGGCATTGGAAAACATATTTGTTTGATTAAGTTTGAAAGTTTCGAGAAATTAAAGAGCACAGGCTATGAAAAGTGGAAGATCCAAGGTAAGAGTACTCGTAAGCGTGCAAAAGAAAGGCGGAAGTTAATCCCCGGAAATTTGAGTTCATTGCATTCAATCTTGTTCATATGCTATGAAATTAATGCTATGAAACAGATTACATTTATTGAGTTCATGTAAAATAACTAAAGTCTGATCAATTTTAGAGTCTTATTTATTGTATTATGGAAATTCATTTTCTTATTTTTTTGAGATATCCATTTGTCATCAACCATCAAAGCTTCTCCATGAGCAGAATATAACCTTTTATAAGTAGCAATTAACTATTGGTTCTTCATAATTCCACTACTTCCTGTTATCCTTTACTGGGAACCTTTCCCATCCATTACTTTGAAATAGCAGCATTTCAGTGCTTAGACTATAACAAAACCACCCTCAATATGTTTTGTTAGAAATCTTGTACATGCACACAACTGGGAATATCTGTCAAAATCCATTCAATCTATATGGATTCATTTTTACGTGAAAGAAAAAAAAAAGTAAAATAAACAAACTATTAACCCCCTTATGGATGCTCTAATTAGTGTAAAATTCAGTGATGGCAAAAATAGTTTTTCTTCAACCCCTTCCCTCCTCACCCCCATTGACATTAAGATACAATTTTGTTTAGGCTTGTTCTCGATATGATCGTGACCTACACTACGTGCCTATTTTTATTTATTATTTTATTTAGTTTATGTATTATAATGGACCTCTGTTTTCGTATAAAAACTCTGTCAATCCTTTTTTATAATCACCTTTCAAACTTTTCACATATATAAATAAAAGAGAGTTGTTATACGGTACGACAAATCAACACACGAATTTGCACGACACCTTCAAGTACATGTGGTATTCTATGTTTTTTTTGTTGAAACAATGTGGTATTCTCTTTTAATGGGTGCTACCTTACAATATTTTATAATAAAACATAAACCTGGTTATTATATAAATGTCTAGAGAAGGCAAACGGTGATATACAGTATTGTTTGCTGCAACACATGGCAATCAATGGACATCAACAACTCACAAGGTATAGTGATGAGGAGAAAAGTATTTGTGTTTTCTCATAGACAAACACGTATGCTAGATTACACTGATCATTTGAAGTAAAAACAGATTCATTCGTGCAATGGTGACGAATTCTTATATCGTGCGCTTTAGCTTTTTCCTAAATAAAAATGTACTGAAATAACGCCTATATTTTACACTCCCTCCGTTTTAAATTACTATGTCGCGTAATATGTTGTTCAGTTTGTTTCAATAAATATTTTTTAAAATATCAAATTTTTATGAATTACAATGAAAAAAATAATGCGTAATAATTATAAAATGTGTAATACATATTATTCAGACAACACTACTAATACAATTTAAAATAAAATAATTATAAAGCCTAAATGTTTATTTCCATTCGCTGGAAGATCAATTTTAAATGAAAAAATTTATATCAAAATCAATAAAAGCTTAATCAATTTGATTTGATTCAGTTTAGACAAAAACATGAGAAAAATACAAAACAATTTAATTAATTTGAATGAAAGTTTTGATTCATCAAATTATTAATATTAATTTGGTTAATACATCCACCAACAAAATATTGATTGTACCTCTAAAGCAAAAAGAATCCACCTTATGGGGTACAAGTTCTCAAGATATTTATCAAGGCTAAACAACGGTTGATACTTTGCCAATAACGTGGTGAAGAGGAAGAAGCTTACGAAAGTTTAATTGTAATTTTCAATTCACTCTAATTATAAAATGTGAGTAAAAATTACAAGTAATGACATCTCATTAAGAAAAGTCATATCATATATGAACCATCGTTGTATAGCCACATCAGCCTCTTTTTGGGCAGAGAACCAACATTAGGGGACCGAAAGAGATAATTCCTGATTTGCGTAAATAAAAGAAACAATGGATTAAAACCATAATTGAGAATATTGGCAAGGACCAATAGAATAACTAAACCCTCTTTTTTTTTTTTTTTTTATAATATACTCTTCTCTATTCGGTAGTCAGATCTACGTGGACGGTCCACCATCCAGAGCCACCGCGGTCAGTTTCCAGACCATCCAATGTCGGCAGCTTTCTTTGATCCACTTCCCCAGCCAGAGTTTCCATGTTCAGCACCAGTACTAGCTCCACCAGCCCACCCATTACCTCCACCCCAGCCACTTTTGTCACCTGTATTAGCTCCACCTCCCCAGCCACTTTTGTCACCAGTACTAGCTCCACCTCCCCAACCACTGCCTCCACCCCAACCACCAGGAAATGCTTCCCTTCCAGGAGAATTTTGAACCTTAGCCCCTGGAAAGTTGCTTAAACTATCATCTTTGTCTTTTGTAGCAGCAGATCCCCATCCAGATCCCCATCCGGACGCACCATCCTGCCTTTCATTGTTGTGTCCTCTATTGTTATAAGAACCACGACCACGCCCTCTTCCACCACCATACGGACGAGGCACTCCACTAGGTCGTCCTATAAAAAGAGTAAAAGTTTTGATTAAAATAAAAGAGAACCGAAAAAATGACAAGTGGAAGCAATAAGCTGGATGACAGGTGAACTGCAGACAAGGAGAATAGGTAGAAATAGAACAAACAAAATGCACGGAAGAGGAAGCATGCACTTCACGCAGCAAAGTTGCAAAAGCACATATGTTCAGTGGTTCTTCACCAATAATGCACTAAAACATAAAAATAGAACTGAATTTAAAATTTCGTATACCTGTTCTGGAACCAGGAGTAGAAGATCGATCTCTATCATTCAAGTGACCCCTCCAACCACCATCACTATTTGAACCACCCCAACCACTGCCCACAGAAGCTGCTGTTGAGCCACCAGTTGCAGGACTTCGCATTGGTACCATCGCAGCTACAGATCTAATGGAAGGCGCAGAATCATTTTGAGGATCATCTATGTGTCTTTGAAAATATGACACAAGCCGGTCGATATCCTCAAACATCTTTTTCCGGAACCTGAATCCTTTAGGATAAAGACCAATGTACTCATGGTGTGGATTTGTACTTCTTATATAAGTCAGGATAAATGTACCAGGATGTTCATGAGAGATACCAAAGCTATAAACGATACGCATTGGATACTCGGCCTTTTCAATCTTCAGAAGTTCATCAACTTCTATTTTTGTACCCGTCCTGAACTTGCGATAATTTAACATTGTTTTTAAGTGAGTCACCAACGGATCAACATAACGGTCCATAACCTAATCAATATGAATAGAAAAGAGTAAATCAGTGTCACAAGAAAGATATTCAGAAAGGCAGGGGAGAACCTTACCTCATCTAAATCCTCAAAAGTGTCCTCTCCGATTTTTAGTGTCTTTCCAATTCGAAGTAAGCTCGTAATGTCCTTGTGTTCCTTCCCACCTTCAACTAAATCCTTGTGGGCATATACTCCATCATGAATTTTAAGAGTCAAAGTAAGGTATGAAGGACCACGGGAACTAGGACGGAAAATACTTTCACCAGGATCCTTGTCTGACAAGAACTGCATTAAGGCAGAGATATAGTTAGTTAAGCATGCGCATGATCAGTCATTAAACAATAAATCCAACTTATCCATTTTCCTTTTAACTAGTACATGTTTGCTTAGAAGATAGTGTTTTAGAGATCAAATCCTAGTATTTATAAACGTTTTTCCTAAGTTTTGTTAGTTTTTTATCACCTATATTCATTTATATATTAATAATAGCTCTCAAACCAAGGACATACACCTGCTTTAGGACTAGAACTACAAATGATGTATTCAAATCTATGACATGTATGTTCGGTTTCACAGTTTGGCAAACCACTGTGATTTTGTCATGCCCCACTGTAATTTCAAACAAGCACGGCATCTAATTGCGTATTCTTCAATACAGACAAAAAATAAGTGAGAATAATAGAAAGAAAAGCAATGCTAGCAAAAACTCTTTTCAACACACTTCATATTATTTGGTAAAATCAATGTAGGTTTCTAACCAAATATGTACCAAGTCTGACCAAATAGGGAGCAGGATCCCTCTTATTAAATGTGACGCATATGAATTCCTAGTGAAAGAAGCATGTCTAAAAATGAATTGCAAGCATTCCTAATAGAAGAATAATTACTAAAGAGACGACAGGGAAGGCCTCTTGTTGACGTTGCACCGTCATGTATCAAGGGAAATAATGGCAACGGCCTTGGGTGGCATATGTATGCATCTTCCTTAAAATTCCATAAATCTATTGAAATTGGTTACATCTAAACCAATATTACTGAAATTACCAATTGTTGTGAGTATCCAAAGAATATTACGATAGAAAGGTGACTCTACCCATTCAAGTCTAGGAGTCAACTATCAGTCAAATGAACTTTTGTAACCAAAGATACAGTGCTATCTTGCACGACAGGTTGAAATGTGTATACACAGAATTAAGAAAAATTCACAATAATGGAAAATATAATGATTCTGAAAAAAAGGTCAATACAACACAAGGTATGACATGAAGTTATTAAAAAGCAAACCTCCATCGCTTCATCTGCAGTTATGTTCTGAAAGCGTGGATGAACAATCATCCTTTGCTTGAAATGCTTCTTTGCACGCTCCTTTTCTTTCCGAGTTTTGTCTTGCTCACTCGGTAAGCAACTTTGGTCTTCATGGTAATAGGGATCAAGATCCTGGTTGTTCTGTAACCGATCACTTCTCATTTCACTATCTTTACAAACAAGGAAGACTTGATACCTGTTCTTTTGGATTGACTTGATTTTACAAGTGAGCATATCACCTTCATGTAGCCTATCAGATAGTTCAATTATATCTCGCCAGTCATCTGTATAATCTTCTTTCATAAGGATTCCGGTCATTCCCGATTCAAGCCCACATATTGCTTTCTGGGCTTGCACTCTGCGAACTGTAACTTGGACCATTTTACCTTCAGCAAGAGTCTCTTCAGTCTCACCTGAAATCATATAGAATTCCTCATCCTGACTTGGTTCTTCATAATGCTTACGCCAATCCTGAAAACCTTGAATCAATTCTCTTTTTATATCGTAGAAAGTTTCAATTTTGTCTTCACGGTTGTTGGCACGAGCATATTCCTCAACCTCCAGGTTTTTCAAATAACTAGGTCGATCTCTGACATGTTCTATGGCCATCTCCAGTGCATCATCGTCATCATTTGCATCAGCTGTGCCATCTTCTTCATACACAGCTCTGGCCAACTCCTGTGCAAGAATATATGATTCTGGATGAATTCGTGTATCATCCAGCAAATCAATAAATTGGCTGCTGCTAGCAGCCAATCCACTTCGCCGGACACGCAAGAAACCAACGGCATTGACAAACACCTTTTTACCAAGGTTATGCTCTGTCACAAAGTCCTTCCGAGTAAAAATTGAGCCAGCTCTAACCAGAGATCTCTGCAAGGATGCAGCCTTCCGTGGACCAAGCCCCGAAATAAATTGTAACGGAGCAAATAACCATTCATGACTTATTGCTAAGTTAATGTCTAAACCAGCCTGATTGGTCACATCTACCAGAACCTGCTCAATCATCTCAAGTTTATCATCCGGGTTGAGAAAACTCTCCAAAGGGCTCAGTTTCCATGATAAAATTTCCTTTCTAGGTCCACATAATGTTGTGACCATTGCCAATGGGTTCTGGAGATATCGACCAAGAGCAACAGCTCGCCTCACTATACCTGTCCAAACAACAAAAATAGGATAAGTTACAGGATTCATTGAAGAGGGGCAGCATACACCCAACACAATATTTACCTAGCTGCTGCGAAGGAAGTTGTTCAGAGGAAATTCGAGAATTTTCATAAAGACGAGGCAGAGCTTCATCTCCATACACAATGCTGAGCCCATCCATTTCATGGCCAACATCTCTAGGGTTTTCCTCAACCATCTTATAAATAACCTAATAGAAGAAGAGCAAACCAAGAGATGAGACCCACAATACAAAAACAGCAGAAATCCAACTCAAGTTACCCAGCAAAAGGTAAAACATGTACTGATTTCATTCATCAGATAAATTTATACCAACCCCTACTAACCCAAAAAATCATTTTAAAATTCAATGTAGAAGTATATCTGGTCGTGTATGATGTTTCACCATTTTGGATGTAGAAACAGAGTGGTTGGGAATATTTAGGTTAGTTAAGTTTGGTAATTAAGACCGAGTGAAACATAGATTGAAGGGAAAAGAACGTAATGAATATGAAAATAGGAATAAGACTGACAACTTATCAATATCATTTCCGTGTTTGGTAACGTGATTGAAATTGGAACACAAATAAACGGAAATAAGCATTCCTAACAATGTTAGTACAGGTATTGCATCACAAAATTTTCCAAAATATAGATGTGAACATGAAACCAAGATCTAACCTCATATATATCTTCCTTCAAACGAGTGCAAGACAAGTTAGCTGCTCCTAAAACAATAACATGCGGTTGGTGATCTGTCATAAACTTCAGCACACGTTCCTGGTCATTCTTCTTCCTTTGTTGGTCATTGGCATTCTGCGACCTTAAAGTAAGTGACCCAGTGTATAGCACATCTTGCACTTCTCCTGATGAATCTAACATAACAAAAGTTGTTTGTGGATTTCCGGGACCCCAAGAGCAGGCCATAACCCTAGGTGCAGCCTCATCATCCGAGCTAAGATCATTTTCCTTCTGTTGATAAGGCCCCACAGAAACCTTATTCCACAAGGCCTTCCCATACTCCATAAGTACCCAATGCTTTGCTTTGCTTGCTAATACGCCTCTTGCTTCTTTTTCCATTGATGGTAAAAGAAATCGAAAAAATGCATCATGGAGTATCAGCTTCCTCTGTTCATTCCACAGTTGAGCAGATCTGCTAACACTATCACTAATATAAAGCTCATTGAATTGGTCTATTAACTTATTAAGATACTCTTCAGGAAGCTTAATAGTAACTTGAATGAGTTTTTCCTCTTCTGCCTTCTGTATAAGGAGCCATTGGGCATCCTCAAATTTAGACAAAGGCTTCTCTCGCAGCCACTTCACCCCAGAAAACTGATGGAACGAATCTATGGTTATATTTCCATCAGCAGTAGGAGAGGTTGACACCACAGCATGGTCAATGAAGTGGCTACGAACATATTTCTTTATACTAGGCTCACAACTTATCTCAACAGCTGCCTGGAACAAAATAACCATATGATCAAACAAAGGACACATTTTAATGATTATGAACAAAGTTACAGATACATACCATGTGCCTCGCACATTTAAGTACTTCTTCAGGGGTATCGTACATAGCACATGTGAAGTTAGAAGCCACTTCTTCTGGTGTTTCCTTTGGATCTTCCAACTCTTGCTGTACAAGAGGAAAGACAAAACAAAACCTTTAGTTAATGGTAAAAAAAATATAAAAAAAAAAGAGCAGTATGAAATTCAAGCATACTTACCAGCTGAACTAGAGATAGACATAATCCGAGTTGCTCAGAACTACACCCAAACCTGCTTGCAACCTCCCACAGACCAGCCTTACTGAAAGTGCTATACATTGACTTCCTTTTCGGCCTTTTGTACTGTCCTTCATCAACACCAGCTTCACCGGGTGGGAAATGTACATTGAACTTGGAGTCAACATCGTCAACCTCCCTCTCTGATTCTGCCTCCTTCAGTGATCTCATAACTGATTCAAACAATTGCCTATTCAAATTTAGTCTCGTTTCATCGTATACACGACGAGACTCTTCTTCAAACCGTTTGTTGTAGTATAACTGGAGGGCACTCTTCCGCTTCTGAAGAAGCAACCACTTCCTGTCCAAGTCATGTAGAGCCCAAAGTATCTAAAGAATGCACAGGCGATAAAATTGGAGTTTTTAGATATTATAGGTATCAAACAATATACTAACAAAATAAAAGGCACAAAAATAAATCATAACAGACCTTGTGCCATTTTAGAATAGGTGTCTTGTTGTTCTTATCCCAATTCTCATCACCGGCTTCAGGTCGCTCTAGGTCTTTCAATAAGCTTAAACACTCCTCCTTCCGATACATGGCAATAAAAGGAATCTAAAAAACAGAAAACTCCATATTAGGAAAATAAGGGTAATGTAAACTACAGATGCAAATCTCAGGGATCAGATAATACTGACATCTAATTTTTGCACGTGGTGCAGTTCCAAAAATCTGACAATATCATCCTGGTCAATTGGTAGCTCCTGCTCTTTATTTTGGGAACTTGAATCTTTCTTGCGAATCCAAGGGACTGCCCCATGTTTAAGTTGTTTAACTATCCACTGAGTCTCTTCATCTATAATACTTCCATCCTGTGAAGGAGCACCAGTACTCTCCTCTGATATCTACAAGGAAAAAAATAGCTCATCATAATACAAGAATGCACCTAGTTAACTCGGAAATTTCATCTTATTCCGCAGAAATCTCATAAGACCTGTATTCTCTCTGGAATATCGAGCTCCCTAATCATGTCATCCTTCTCTGTCATGTATTTCTCAGAAAGAATAATAGGCTCAAATTCATCTTCAAGCCTAGTCTCCCTATTATCGTTCTGTTCTCGACTTCGATTACGAGCATCGAGAAACTCCTCGACATCGCCAAATAATGCCTGAGCTTCTTGTAAAGCGTTGGATGGTGCCTGCTTATACCTTCTTGTACCCTTCAGCTTCTTAGTCCTGCATAGAATTGCAGTAACAGAACATCAGATCAAATAATAAGATTCTTAATAATGATAAAGAATAATTATGCATTTTAAATACCTCAAACGGATTCCGTTCTCATCAACTTCTTCTTCATCCACAATGAAGTCTGCCATTTCATCTTCTTCCCCAATGTCGACATCCTCCTCCTCTTCCCCTTGCTCCTCCTCTTCAACAATGTCTTCAAACTGGTTTCCTGAAAAGCATGTTTGTTTTTTGGTGTATTTTTCAGCATACAATTTCACCAATGCATTTCAAAATATTAATTTAATACTAATTTTGTTTAAGTAATTTCGTATTCAAAAGTTATGCTACATATTCAAAACATTAGATTTCATAAACCCAGCCGTTGAATTAAAATTTCTTATTGAGTACATCAACTCTACAAATTTTAATAAATATTTCAAAACTAACTGATACTTCATCTAATAACTTCAAATAAAGGTATAATAAGCTTTTTAAAAATACGAAATGAGCTTATTAAAATGACCGTTTAATCTCAGCCATATATTTTGATCTAATGGCTGATAAGTCTCTGTCACTCTCACATAAAAATAGCATTCTCACTAATATGATCCCTATTAAATTATGTCAATAAAAACCAAAAAACACAAACCACGATTGGCGCATACCTTCCCCGTCAAATAAACTGTTTTCAAGCTTCTCCTCGTCAGTTCGCCCACCTTTACCACTTCCAAAAAACTCGTCATCGTCGGATTGTCTAGAGTGACCCTCCTCAGTGCCCCTACCCTTTTTCAGACGCTTGAACTTTTTATTTTCCTGGTAAATTCAAGAAAATTATTTTCAATAAAATGTGTATAAAGCAAAGTATTAGCAACCTAATGGCCAACATTAATAAAAGATGAAAATATATACAAAACTTAAAAAACCTTCCGACGGTGAATATTGATATTATTGTCCTCCAGCAATTCATAGTCATCTTCATCAAGGACGTACTCCTCCCTAAAATAGCAGGAATAAATTTGATAAAAATTAAGATGAAGATTTTAGCATCACGTATGTATTACAATTTTAAACAAAAAGTACATATGAAAATATACATCCAACTTTCTTCAATTACGTGTCCATCTTGACGGGGAGAAAAAGAACAACGGCAGATGCCAGACCATGTGCATTGCTATCAACATGTATCGCATGCTTTTTTAAATAGTAGGACAGAGATTTATAAATAATACGAAAAACACTTCAAAAATTTTAGAAGAGAAAAAGTTATCAGCTTCATGATGCAGGAGACATTACCAAATATGTATTACGCACACAACTTATCTAGATTAATTGAAAAACTATCTACAAATTTTCAAGCATTGTTCTTTGTTTTCTGAACATATGTTTATTAATTTCAACCATAAGCAGAAGTGAAAAGAACACATAAAGGATAGAGTATCAACTTTTTTTTCCTCTTTTTCTTCTTCCGACGCTCTTCGTCACTCTCTGCTCTTTCTTCATCATCCTGCTCCTCTTCTTCCTCAATGTCATCAACTATAAATCCATCCTTTTCATATTCATCCTGCCCTTCTGAAATGAGGGTGTAAAGAAAAAAGAATATCAGCACAATAAGATAGCATCAAATAAACCCCATGCAGAGATAATCCTATGCCCAAGACTAGCTCCACAGTCATATCATCACCATCTGGAATAAAAAAATTCATATAACAGCAAAAACAACATGAAATATATTAAGCACCAGAAACAGGTAAACAAAAAACAAAGGCAAAAGAATGCAAACTCTATACCAACAATCACACTGCAGAGCAATAGGGACCAAACAGTAAAACTCCACCATCATTTAAACTAGCTAACTAAAACCAAAATCGAAAATAAGCCCCATTATTTCCGTATGGAACCACCAAACCGGAACCTTCAGACTATCAACCTCAGTTCTTGTAGGGTAGAGCATCGGGCGGGTTCGGACGGGTTCGAGCCCATAGTAGCCATATCAGATGAAACCGACCACTGCAATTTAAGACCCAATTTCGACCGTTTAAGAGCACAGTTAGGGCAGGTCTCGGGTTAATCGGTTATGCGGATTGTGCGGGTCGGTTGGATCGGTTATGACTTATGAACCTTACCAAGAAAAAAGATATGAATCACTGAACAATGAAAAAACACCAGAGAAACAATTAACTAGAGAGAAGTGAATCAATTGCAACAAAGAAAAAGGAGAGCAAAGAGTGAAAATGGCCATGATCCATGAAGAGAAGCAACTCAGCTGTGATGTACGGTGACGACGAAAGGGGACGCAAAGCCAACAAGAGTGGTTGTCTCTATGTAGATGGGCGCCGGCTACAGAGAGGTGGTGGTTTACTGGTTTTATTACTTTAGAGAAAGACAAAGAAGCATGAATGGTTTTACAGGAAATTGAAAGAGCTTTTTTTTTTGTTTTGCTTAATAATAATGATAGTAAAAGAAATCCATTATAATACTAATATTTATTATTACTATCCTTTTATACTTTGTTAAGTCACGTGCATACATCTCATTTCTTGAGCGTTTCTTTAAAACAACAGGGTATATTATTT
>Ga0228711_1000769_pt1 | contig 42831 bp, 18 predicted proteins | sample MedpolnodulmetaG_2_FD_177996 | JGI IMG/M metagenome (GOLD analysis project Ga0228711, IMG submission 177996) | Root nodule microbial communities from Medicago polymorpha collected in Santa Monica, California, United States - brown nodules | ecosystem: Host-associated > Plants > Roots > Nodule...
AATATGTAAATAATAAAATACATGCTAAAATTGTAAAATAAAATAATAAATGTTTTTTCAAAAAAAAAAAAGAAGTTATTTTTATAATGGATGACACGTGGCTGGTTTTTATTGGTTTGGGTAAATTGCCCACCAATTTTCAAAGGCATGCTAGGTCTCACCTTGTTTCATTTAACTCATGAATTATGGACTTTGGATGAGGTCATTGAGAAATTTTGAAGAATTTAGATTTCTAGGCAATTTAAATGATTCAATTTAATTATTTTCATTTCTCAATACTTTTGTTTGGATTGAGTAATAAAAAATTCCATTGTCATCGTTTTTGTACAACTTTTATAAATTTTTGGGGCCAAATTTGAAAATTAAAATTATGGGTAAATTTGTAAATTTCAAAACTTGTTAGGGGTCAAATTTTAATTTTTGAAAATTTTGAGGGATCAATTTGCAATTTTTTAGAAATTTATTGGGGTCAAATTGAAAATTTTAGGAGAAAAATTCAAAATTTGAAAAACTATAACAATGAAGAAATTTTTAATTTTTGGATGTCATTTTGAAATTCTTTAAATTTAACTTGAACAAAATACTTCATAAATTTTCATCTTTTTAAAAATTCTCCAAATTATTATCCAAACAATGGAATTCACCTCAAAGTATTTTAATTCCTTCAAAACATTACTTTACCTCAACATTCCTCTATCCAAACACACTCTAAGGTCTAAGTTAACAAGTGCACCTTTTTTTTTGGACAAAAATATCACCTTGTTATTATTCAAATAAATTTTAAACATAATGTTATTTTTCTAATTTTAAAAAACAGATTTTCGAAGGTTTTATTAAAAAATAAAAATTGAGTGCAATTTACTAAATTATCCAGACAAGTGGATTTGTTTGTTTAAATAAAAAGGTGCACACTTACTAACGTATACTTTAATGTTTTTAAGTCTAAAAATATTAAGGTATGAGTTAGCAAATGTGCACCGTTTCATTTGGACAAAAATATTCACCTCTTACTATTCAAACAAATTTTAAACAAAAGGTAATTTTTGTAAATTTAGGAAACAGTTTTTTAATTGTTTTTTTGAAAAATAAAAATTTAGTGCAATTTACTAAATTACCCTTTAATTTAAATTGGTTTGAATGAGGGAAAGTGAATTTTTTTGTCCAAATAAAAAGGCGCACACATGCTAACAGAGAGGCGTGAAAGTGGTGTAGGGGGTTGTTTACTTGGGAGGAAGAGATGGTGGAGGAGTGTGTTGAGTTAGTGCACTTATTTTGTTGAAAAACTTTGGCAACAATGCACAACTTGCGGCACTAGTGCAAACAAATGGTTTAAGATCAGTTTTTTTAAAGATTTAAGACTGGTTTATGAACTTTTGTTATTATATTCCCAAGTATTGTAAGTCTAACATATGATACCAGTTTCAAATCAGGTATGAAGACAACATACCATATCGGTTTTGTGTAAAAACATGTGAATTATATGTTTATTTATACAATAAGGATAACTCAGCAACAACAAAGAAAGTCACACCCTAACAATTCCTTATACCTTACTTGAGACAATTATCAGAAGGAGGAAGAAATTATTAATTAATTAATCAATAAACGTATATGAATTGTAAACCATGAGGTGTTTGCGTTGGAAATTTGATGTTTGAAAATCATTTATGTGTTTAGAACATCGCTTTTAGACCGAAATAGGTGTGAAAACCAACATATAACACCATTTTAGTTAAATAACCGGTGGGAAAAATGGTATGGTTTGGAGTTAATTAGTTTTACACATATGTTGTTGAAGGTGAGAAAACAACTGGGGAGTTGAATTTTTCTAAAAATCTTTTCTAAGTTAAAATAGAGCAAAGGCAAGAAGAGAAAGCAGCACAATAGAGGAAGAGAAAAATCAACACAAATATTTATCCTGATTCACCCCACAATCTGGGATTGCATCCAGTCCCCTCACTCTTGAGAGGATTTTTACACTATAAACAAACTTGATTACTAAGCACTAAGAGACACACAACTCTAAGATTTTATACCTCTCCTTGAGGACTTTCTACAATCCAACATGAGAAGTGTATAGTTCACAAAGATTTGGCACAATTAAAAGTGTGTAGTTCACACTATATTTTTTCAAACACTCAAGGTCCTTTTATAGAAGATTTGAATAGAGATGTTGTTTGAAGAGAGTGTCAGCGCATCAAGCTTTCTTGAGAAGTTTTCTTCATATTTCAAATCTTTGCATCTTAAGGATAATTTTGTTGGACAATACACTTCAGAAATCCTTTGCATTCATTTTGTCTTTCATAGAGGTTTGTTTGTTTTTGCAATGTGTCTTTAGAGCTCCCGATTGTTCTTTAATATATTATTATCATCAAAACTTTAGAGACATTATTCTAAAATTCATCCTGGTTCAACAGTTGTAACACTGAGTTTGCTAAACACCAGTGTGAAAAATATTCAAAATTTGTACAACTTTCTAAATTTATTTTAAAGAACAAAACACTTGAATTGGTTCTCGAAAAATAAAACAGTGTGTGTTATGAAATTAACCCATACGATAACAATATATTAAAATAGTAGAGATGATGGAGATAGACATGGCAACAAAACTCATACCCGTAGTTATCCACCCGAACCAAACCCAAGTTGACGAGTTTTCCCCGTTTTGACTGGGTTTGGGTATGGGTTTGGGTTTTCCCCGATTGCAAAACACGGGTATGGGACGGGTAACGGGTATATAGGTACCCACCCCAAACCCATACCCAAACCCGTCCCGAATGCAGAAAACTACTTTCTGTTGATATGTCATGTTATATTATTTGATAATTATCGTGTTATAAAAACTATCATTGATAATTAAAGGAGAAACTAAATAAATCGGTCTAACAAATGTGAAAGTGAGCATATTGTTGGATAATGCATTACAACATTTCTCTATGTGTTCCAAAAAAACTTCTATTTTTTTATTAAAAAAATTATTCAGTGCGGGGACGGGGATGCGGCGGGGATACCCGAACCCATCGGGGACGGGGATGGGGTTCAGTCTCTTATCCCCGTTGGGTATGGGTAGGGTAACGGGTAAGTATATGAGAATCGGGTATGGGGACGGGGAATGTAAAACTCGTCCCCACCCCGCCCTATTGCCATGCCTAGATGGAGAGAAGATAGAATAATAGACTCTTTATTACACTCTTTAAAATTTATTTTACAATGTAACAATTAGGGTGTGTTTGTTTCTAAGGAAAGATAGTGGGGAGGAGAGAAAGAGTAGGGAAAGAAGCATTTTCTTTTGTGTGGAACTCTTTAAAAAAGGCTAAGGAAAGAAAGAATCAGATGGGTCCCACACTAAAAACCTTTCCACAGCAATATGGGCAGAAAGGTTGGGGAAACAACAACTTTTGTTGGAAAAGTCCAAAGTGCCCCTAATTTTATTGTTTTTTATTTCTAAAATTGTGTGTATATATAAGGGTTTTTAAGTCAATTACAAAAAATAGATCTTTCTTTCCTCCAATTTTCTAATCCACTTTCTATTAAACCAAACAATCAAAACAATCCCTTCACTTTCCACTCCCTTTCTTTCCTCATACCATCTTTCCTTTCACTATATTTCCTCTTACTTTCTCTTCTCATCCAAACATAGCCTTAGAGTCATATTTACAAGACACGTGCACAAATCAAATAACTTAAAAATATATTAATGCTTTACCATATATAGTTGGCATTCACATTTTAATATCAATGATTAAGACCTTTTACTTATGGGAGTTATAGAGTGTCCTATGAAATGTGGAAAGCTTATAGAAATTGGACATCCACGAGTATTCATAACACTCTTTATTAGATATGAATAAAAAAAAAAGCTTCCCTTTAGATGTCTATTAAAGATGTTCTTAATTAAAATCCTAAAAGAAAAACAAGAATGGTATACAAATCATAGGGAAGGAAAATGAGGACAACATTTTTTGCATGTGAATAGTCGACTAATGAAGGACTAAAGAGTTCAAAATGTATTTTATCTTGAATTGGACTAAAAGAAACTTTTGGAACGGGTGTTATGAAATTGATGTGATGGTTGACAATGGTTCTTTGTCAATGCAAGGTGGTTTACCTACAAAGAAACTTCAACTCTCAACTAAGCGAGGTTTCAAGGTGCTTTGAGGTTTCTTTCCCAAGATGAGAATGTGTAGCTAATTACTTTGTAATGGGTCGCTCTATTTAGAGATTTTCCGTTTTCTAAAAGAGTAAGAGTATTTTGATAGTTATACTCTTGTGGCGTGAGCGTCGGGTGACCGTTAGATTACTTAGAGGGCTCATGTTCTCTCTCAACGCCTTACTCAGTGTTCCATGGCTCTTCGCCGATATATATGATCCGCAGTTGCATTTGGGCAGCTAGTTAGGCCTTATCTTCCTAAATGGACTTCAGGTAGGAGGATTGGGCCTTTACCCGCTTCGGAACAACATTTGGTTTCCCCTCGATCGAAACTTCTTCCACTTCGATTGTTACTTCATATATTTTTGGCTTAAATGTACTTTTAGCCACCTATGTTTGTCACCGTAGCAATTTTGACCCCCTAACAAAAATAATGCAATTTTGTCCCCCTAATTTTCCCAACTATGTTGAGCAGCCGCCACGTGTCCCAAAAAAGGGGTCATAATCACAGCTTTTTTGTAAAGATAAGGGGGCAAAATAGCATATTTCCCTAAACATGGCAAAATTAGGGGTCAAAATTGCCTTTTTTTTATTAGGGGGCCAAAATTGCTACGGTGGCAAACATAGGGGACCAAAAGTGCATTTAAACCTATATTTTTCGGGTTAAATCGGTTTTTGATCCCTATAAATATATCAAATTTTATTTTTAGTCCCTATCAAAATTTCATTTCAAAATATCCTTAAGTATGCATGATTTGCCTTATAAACAAGTTCAAAAAATGCTAATAAAAAATATTCAAATGAACATTATTTGAAGAAAATTTATAGAGGGACTAAAAACAAAATTTGAGGACTAAAAATTTATTTAATCTCTTTTTTAGAATTTCCTAAGAAAATTTAATTCATACTGCATAACTTGTAATTACAATTTTTTTCGAAACATTTTAATATTATCAAAATTATTTACTATAAAAAATTAATTGAATTTATTAAAAGAATAAAATATTGAAAAAAATTACTTAAAATAATCAAGTGCAAAAGATGGAGAAGAAGAATCTCCACTAGATTGACACACCCCTGCCACTAACTAAGAAAAGCAACACCTCATAGAAAAATATTATTCATAATTTTAAAATAGTAAAATTGCTAACTTACTTCCAAAGTGGATGCCATGTCAAATAAAATGTCCATACGACATGGCCCCGATCACCATTTTGTTTGCACTTATGTCAACAGATTTTTGAAGGCAAAGTATGCTTCTCTTCTCCTCAATTACTATGGGTGGTGGCTTATTCCGTTTATCATTTTAGGCATAGGCTAAAAGTTTCTTTTCTGTTTTTTTTTCTCTGTACAGGTCACTACAGTAATTACTGTTTGACTTTGGTGTCATTTCCTTAGTACGTCTTGTGCTAGGAAGGATCCTTTTGTGTTGGTAATATAATGGCTAAATTACATTTTTGGTCCCTTAACTATTTAGATAGCATTGCTTTGGTCCCTTAATTAAAATTCGATTTATTTTGGTCCCTTAACTTCTCTCTGTTGCACATTTTGATCCTTTCCGTTAGTTTTAATTCAAAAACGTTAGGTTTTCTTTATCTTTTCTCGTGTTTTTCATCTTCATATCATCTCCATCAACCTTCAACAACAAGAATCCCAGAAAAATTCCATAAGAAAATGGTTGGGAACTAATATTGCAAGTGAATGAAATACAGAGGACTAAAATATCTATTAAAATTAAATAAAACGATAAATTTAAAATGTTTTAATTTTATAGGGACTAAAAATATATCTAACCTAAAAGAAATAGTATAAGTCATTCACTTCTATGAATAAAATTCAACAAAATTCTTTTGTTGAATCACAATTGTAACTAATCTAAAACATTCTTGAAAGTATACTCTCAATTTTGGTACTTCAAAAATATATTAGAGTGGAATAGAAATATTGATAAGAAAAAAGAGTACAAAAATTTGGGAGACCAAGCTAAACTGCCTGAGAGTCACATTCATTCCATAAACTGCCTGAGTCACATTCAATCCATCAAATGCCTTACAAGCATTCTTCGAAGCCACAGTTGAAAGCTTTTTAGTATGGATATCCCCACTACATAGAAAGTTCTTGACATATTTCTCCAATTCATATAGCAAGGCACTAGCCAAGAGTATAAATGAAAGAAATGAACCAACATTCTACTAATGACAACATTAACAAGCTCTACTCTCTCCATAATGGTAAGCATGCTACTTTTTCAAGTAGCCAGTTTACACTTAATTCTATCAATAATGGCTAAATGAAAGGTAAACAACCTTGTGTAAAACCAGGCAGAAAGGCTAACATATTTAACCTGAAATGAGAAAGAGAGCCCGAAAGGTAAGCATATGCTTATGAATTATACTATGATCAAAGGAGTAGATATTATAAAAGTGTAGTTCTTTAACAACTCAACCATGAATATTCATAAATTACAATCCTACAAACATGATTGATACTCCCTCCATTTCAAAATGAATGTCGTATTAGCCAAAAACATTTGTTTCAAAATGAATGTCACTTTCAGTTTCCAATGCAATAATAACTTTTTCTTATCAATTGTACCTTCCAAAGTATTATTTTTTCTTTAATGAAAAACAAACTAATAGTTGATTAGGATAATTTGGTAAAATAACATCTCTCTTTCTTTTTATTAATGTATTTCTTAATATGTGTGTACAAACATTAAACGACATTCATTTTGAAACGTAGGGAGTATTAATTATGTGAAATGCCCTCAAGGCACTTGTTAAGAAGTTCAAAGAAGAAACTTTATCTTGAAAATGTTGCATTCAATGCATTGAAACTTTAAAATGTAACTTTTTTTTACATAAAACTTATCATTTATTTCTATTCTTGAATCTTTAACTAGTGCCTTAAGGACACTTTTTAGCAAGACCCATTAATTATTAGTTCTTCGAGATGCCAGAAATGTATGTGAGATTCAAGATTATTTTTTAAAAAAGCATAATTTGGGGAAAGGAGAAATTTTATTAAGGATTAAATAAGTTTTTTGTCCCTATAAATATTGCGAATTTTGATTTTAGTCCCTAAAAAATTAAACTTAATGTTTTTATCCTCACAAAATTTTTTATTTTGTTTTTTGGTCCCTAATGGATATAATTTTGACATGTTTTTGACATTTTTTTAATATAATATGAATATATAGAGGTTGAGCATAATGAACAAACATAAAATTGATACAATTTGAACATAAAAAAGTTATAATTTTGACATTCAAATGAACATAAATTGGTCATTAATGACCAAAAACAAAATAATTTTTTTTATGAGGATGAAAACATTCGGTTTAATTTTTTAGAGACTAAAATCAAAATTCGCTATATTTATAGGAACGAAAAACTTATTTAACCCTTTTATTAATGATAGCGGCACTAATGGTCAAATTACAATTGTTCTTTAGATTTCAAAGTCAAACTCTGACCGCTGAACTAACATCTCTTAAACAATGTTCAAAATGTTACGGTGATTGATTATACATGGATGCTTGAATATTAATGGTCATTTTTCATGAATGCTTGACTCATATACGTGAAATTTAAAAAATGATTGTTTCTTCCTATTTTTTACCTCCTATTTTTTTGTGTAGACATAAAGTTAATTTAGAAAAATGATCTAGAGATTTTTATGATTGCTGACATATGAATTAACGTTCTAAGCATTACATCACGAATGTTTTAATACTAATTTTATTTAACGTTCTAAGCATTACATCACGAATGTTTTAATACTAATTTTTTTTACTTCTTTAGGAATAATATTACAAAAATATTCATAAACAACTATCAATAAAAAAATATTATTTGGGCAGTCCTACATAGATGATCCTTGAATGTAGGTTTTCTTCCTATGCAATTTTTATGACTATCACATCTTTCTCATGTCTGAATCGAACCTAATTTTTTACAACAGCTTTGAAAAAATATCTCTTTATATTGCTTATAAGACACATAAATCCCCTTTGAATAAGCATATGATATAAATTAGGAAAAGATTATCAAGATGGGAAGTGGCATTTTTAGTCTAGTATGCGCTTAACATAAAGATAACCTCATATTTAAGCAATTAATCTTCACATTTAAGCAATAAATCTTCAGAAGTCGATTATATATACACACACAAACACACTATCTGCCAATTTGGGTTAAATAATGGTCCAAGATTTTGTTGAAAAGAAATTATCAAAGAGTTAGCTTAACTATAAAATAATGATTCGATTGATAACGACAAAGAGTTATGTTCGAACGACTAAATTAACTTTGCGAATTGCGATAAAGCATTCATAATCCTCTCTTAATTAAAATTAGAGTAATTTTTTTTTTTAAAAGACTTCTCCAAAAACAATACCACTCTCATTTTTCATTTCCATTCTTTAGGGCCATTAGATCATCATGTAGTTTCCTCTTTCCCGCAATCAAACAAGGGGAATACACATTGACGAGGTAAAATACTCCACCAATCTTTTCCACACAAAAATGTTGAAAACTATCTCTAATTATCTTTTTTTAAACAACAAAATTTATTAATAATCATATCTTTGTACAAGACAAACATAGATCGGCGAGACAAAAACTACATAGTAAATGACGCCGAATTTAGGGTGGAACATCCAAAAGAAAATTCATACGCAGTACATCGTAGACACCAACAAAAACACGACTCCATTGAGGCCTACCACCAACGCCAATAAAAAACAAACCTCCAAACTCAAACCCAAAACCAACACCAAAATTGGGCTAAACCCCTGCAAATTAAACCACCATCACAAATGACTACATAAACAAAATTAAAACACCTATTGTCCACTACTCACACCAAACCCCTCCAAAAACCAACAAACTTGGCAAAACTCTGCCAACAACACCTCGTCTTTTCATCACCACAACTGAACCCAATTAAACACCCAAAAATGAGTTATTCCACCACTTATTCAAATTCCACCTTCAATCAACATTCGGCCGACCGAAAAAGACACCAAAACAAGACTAAAAAACTCGAGTCAAAAATACTAACTCCCGATCCGCCTTAAATTTATCTCAATCTACCTTAAACTTAACTTTAGCCGGTTCATCTTCCCAAATAATAGTCATGCCACATGACATGCTTTGAGAAGGCTCGACATACCAATTGGGATTTTTATTCCCCCATAAATTCACAATCTCACAATCTTCAATCTTCAATCATCTCTCTCTTTGTTTCTTGTACTTGCCTCAAATGTATTTGTTACAATAAGTTTGGAGAGTTTCTTTATGATATAAACAAGATGAGACAAATATCAATAGTGATATTTAAACAATCATTTGTGATAACTTCATATATATATATATATATATATATATATATATATATATATATATATATAATATGAGCATGAGAGAGAGTTGTCAAAAAAATTATTACAAAATAATTATACAAATATCATTTCTCGACTACTGTATATACTCCGTCCGTCTCACAATAATAGTTTCTTTATCAATTTTTCTTTTTCTCAAAATGATTGTCACTTTAGAATATCAATGCAACATTTATTTTATTTTTTTTCCATTATTATACCTTTATTTATTGAACTTCATCCAACTTAACTACTCTACTAACTACAATTAATAAGGGTGTTTTAGTAAATGATACTAAGTTTACCATCAAAATCAACACAATTAATCATTTCTTTAATAATCGTGCATAGGGCTGGCAATGAACCGAACCAACTCGAAAAATACTTGATACTCGATTCAATAATTGATTCGTTGAACTTGGTACATGAACCAAATGAGTCGAACTTGAGTTGAAAATTAAGTTTGTTAAATAAATAAGTTGAACTTGAGCTGGGTATAGTTCGACTCGTTTGGTTCATGAACCAACTCGATATATATGTATGTGTGTGTATTAATTATGTACTTTTTTCATAGGTATTATTACTAATTTGATTAAAAATCAACAATAATTGTAATAATAGAGGAAGGACAAAAGTTTAATATAACCTTTTAAAGGCTTTTAAATAAACATGTACACAAAATAGTCCCACATCGGCGAGTTTTGAAAATATTAAGAGGATGAGTATATATATAAGTGCGTCACATGAGGAATACAATGTAGTATACACAGACTGGCTACAGTAGCGTGCTACCGCTACTGCCTTTCTACCTAGTGGTCTTGACACTTCAGAACAACATCCTTCATAATTCCTTCATAGTTTTATTTAAATTAATAGTTTTTTTTTTTTGAAAGGTCAAAGACATATATTATATATTGTTTGAAAAAAAATATGTTTTGAAACATGTAATTCGAGCAAATGAGTTGAACCTAACGAGCCGAAATGAGTTGAACCTAACGAACCGAACCGAGTTATTCGTGAACTTTAAACGAGTTGAACTCGAGTTAAAAAAAGGTTTGTTTCGAACTCGAGTTGAATTTCTAGCCGAACCAATTCTTATCGAATCGAGTCAAGCTCAAACAGGTTCGACTCGACTCGACTCATTTCCAGCCCTAATCGTGCATAAACCTTAAACGACTATTATTTAGAAACGGGTGGAGTAGTCATTAGAAAACACACACTGAGACACGTGTGGGAATGAGTATTTTGATAAAAAAAACAATTAATACAACTAAAAATTTAAAAGAAATTTATAAGAAGAGACAGAAAAAACTTAAAAGATTTTATACTTAGATATGGATGTAATCATAATCACTAGAGCGGTATATATATATATTATGATTGGAATTTCAAAAGAATTTTTTTGAAAGATTAATATTTGTAGAACTATTTTTGTGACAACTATTAAGACAACCATTTCTTCCTTTTATGGTTGGAAGAAAAACAATAGAGAGAAAAGGATAACTCACTTGAGTTTGTCTAGTGGTATTAACTTAAGATCTGGGAGTGTGCTTCTTCTCAAGGTTTAAGTGGACTGATTTAGCTTCTACAAAAAAAAAAAAACAGAAAGTGTGAGGGAGAGATAGTAAAAACACAATATAAGTACAGTACAAGAGAGTTGCCAAAATAATTATCATAAAATAATTATACAAATATCGTTTCTCTTTTTATAGTAATTTCAAAAGAATTTAAGTATTCCCTTAGAAAAAAGAATTTTAAGTATTAGTTTTTCTTATAAAAAAATTACTAGTTTCCCAACATGAAAATGCCATAAAATATCGCGTAAGTTTAATTCAGTTGATATAAACATTGTATAATATATACAAAGATAAAATTTCAAACCTCATGCACTATTACACTCAACTTATACACTAAAGGTTCAATTTCTAGCAACGACGATTGAAGAAAAAAAAAAAGGCAAATTACTTTTCTACAAAAAAAGGGTAATATCATTTTGTTGATTATATTTTAGTATGTGGCTCTATATCTACCACATCTTGATCAGAATACCCAAGGACACGTGTCTTCTAATCTATCCGTCCCTCAAACCTACTCACTGCTTAGTTTTTGCATGTATTGTCCACCTCAATTCTTTCCATATCAAAAATATATTTATAGGAGCTATGTTTCCCCATTGAATCCACCAAATCAACAATACTAAAAACCTGATTCCCCTTCCAAATTCTCCTACTACTCTTAACTCACCAAATCTCATTTTTTTATTATAATCTTTGCACCCTTACATTCTTTTGTTCCCTTCTAGCTAGTAACTAGCTGAATTATTCTCCACAACAATGGTGACTGTGGAGGAGATTCGTAAGGCTCAGCGTTCCAATGGCCCTGCCACTATCTTGGCTTTTGGCACAGCCACTCCTTCTCACTGTGTCACTCAAGCTGAATATCCTGATTACTACTTTCGTATCACCAACAGTGAGCACATGACTGACCTTAAGGAAAAATTCAAGCGCATGTGTATGTCTCTAAATCTTAACTTGCATGTATTATTTCATTTTACTACAAATTTTATAATCTTTTCTTATGATTTTAATGTTACATTTTTCATAGATTATAACTGTTTTTGAGGAATTTTACCTATGAGAAATTGACACTTTTTTGTTGTGAATTATATAAAATTATCACAGCCAAAATTTCATGTTACAAGTTGTGTCGCAATCTTTGATATTAGACGTTGTGTTGTGTCGCAGTCGTTGATATTGTAGATAATTTGTAGTTAACTTTTTTTGTGATTCCAATTTCATCATAGACTCAAAAACATTAAAAAAGTTTGTGTCACAAACTAGATTCCAATAACTTTTTTGAAAAAAATCTCATAATCATGTTACACTCTAGTTTTTAGTCATACTCATAATTGTCCTTTTCATGTTACAATTTTTGATATTGCATAAAATGATTAGATTTGAATATAACTTATCTGATTGCTATAAAAACATCAAAAACCTTGATGTAATGGTTTATGTAAAATACATTTTAAATTAAAATCTCTTGTATATATTTTTTATTTTGGACTTTTCTAAACTTTTTTGCTTTTTTCAGGTGAAAAATCGATGATAAAGAAACGTTACATGCACATAACAGAAGAATATCTGAAAGAGAATCCAAACATGTGTGCATACATGGCACCATCACTGGACGCAAGGCAAGACTTAGTGGTAGTGGAAGTACCAAAGCTAGGTAAAGATGCTGCAAAAAAAGCCATAGCCGAATGGGGTCAACCAAAATCCAAAATCACCCATGTAGTTTTCTGCACCACTTCTGGTGTAGACATGCCTGGTGCCGATTATCAACTCACCAAACTCTTAGGCCTAAAACCATCTGTCAAACGTCTCATGATGTATCAACAAGGTTGTTTCGCAGGCGGCACAGTTCTCCGCTTAGCGAAAGATCTTGCTGAGAATAACAAAAATGCAAGAGTTCTCGTTGTTTGTTCTGAAATCACTGCAGTTACTTTCCGTGGCCCGTCAGATACTCATTTAGATTCACTCGTAGGACAGGCGCTCTTTGGTGATGGAGCCGCAGCAATGATTATTGGTGCGGATCCAGATTTAACCGTGGAGCGTCCTATTTTTGAGATTGTCTCAGCTGCTCAGACTATTCTTCCTGATTCTGATGGCGCGATTGACGGACATCTCCGTGAAGTGGGGCTCACTTTTCATCTTCTGAAAGATGTTCCTGGGATTATCTCAAAGAATATTGAGAAGAGTTTGGTTGAGGCTTTTGCACCAATTGGAATAAGTGATTGGAATTCGATCTTTTGGGTTGCACATCCAGGTGGACCGGCTATCTTAGACCAGGTTGAAGAAAAACTCCGGCTTAAGGAGGAGAAACTCCGGTCCACCCGGCACGTGCTTAGTGAATATGGAAATATGTCAAGTGCTTGTGTTTTGTTTATTTTGGATGAAATGAGGAAGAGGTCTAAGGAGGAAGGAAAGATTACAACCGGTGAAGGGTTGGAATGGGGTGTTTTGTTTGGGTTTGGACCGGGTTTAACCGTTGAGACCGTTGTGCTTCATAGTGTTCCGGTTCAGGGTTGAATATGATAGATTGGGAAATAAAATTTGCATGTTGAGAACTGTGAACGAACTCTAAAGGCATGCTCAAATAAAAGTTTGAGATAATATTGTGTTTTTATTATTATGATTTATTTATTTTTGAAAGGTTGTTATTATGATTTTAACTAGTCGTGTAATGTAATGCTTTTTTCTTTTTTTGAAATTCATGTAATGTAATGTAAAATAATTAATGTTTTTGCAATGGAATTATTACTTAAAGCGTATATAATTTTTCAAATAATGCTTGACCATTTTATCAAAACAATATGGTAAATATAGCAAAAGAATGATGATATATTCAATTAACCGTTTTAACTATCGATGTATTTTCGTTATAAAAAATGCAAAATAATAATTTGATGTGTTGCTCATATATAAGAAAAATATTTTGTAGACACTCATACTTTTGTTAGGGGTGTTCGCAGTATGATTTGATTACGAGAAAAAAACTATCTAATCCAAAGATTAAAATATTAAAACTATCTAATCCAAAGATTAAAATATTTGTAGTTTAGTTTGATTTGGATGTCTCAAAAAATAATAATTTGAATCCAATTTAATGCAGTTTAATTTGGATCGATTTTCGGTTATTCAAATTACACTTATAAAAAATTAATTTAATACTTATATCTTGTAAAACTAAAAATTGTTAGACTTTATGCAAAAGGCATTCTTGCCATCAGATTCATATTTCGTAGTGTCAAAGACCATTTTCTTAGCCATTCTACCAAGACTCCCGTGATTCAATATACCGGTGCCATGTCCATTATACAAGGCATTGGAGGAAATATATATTTATGTAAGTTTAAAGAGAAACTTGAGATATTTACATATTTTATGTCCCATAGTAATGGTCACTTTTAGAGTTTTCCTCTATATCAAAATAATTGTTACTTTAAAATATAAATGCAACTGGACATTTCCCGGCTCCATGAACTCTTTATTTATTGAATTTCATTTCTCTTTACCACTTCATTAATTACAATAAATAAGAGTATTCTGGTGAATGATACTATATTCGTCCTTAATTGTAAGACTCGTTTGGGCAAATCACGAGAATTAAGATTATTATTTTTTTAAAGAATGCATTATAAAAGTTGATGGTGGTATTAAATTTGTTTGTAATTACTCTTGTTTTTATAATTTTATTCTTTAATAATGAAGATTGGTTTATATTTTCAACGTACTATTTACCGTTGACGGAAGAAAAGAGGTAAAATAAATGGAAATATGTTAGTAAAGAAATAATTAATTTAATTGAAAATATCAAAGAAATATTCTAAAAATAAATAAAAAAATTCTTAAAATGGTTTTTTATAACTAGAAACACGGGTAGTAATAATTTTACCCTTAACATTAACTCAACTAATCATTTTTTTAAGAATCACGGACAATTCAAAAAAATTAAGGAGAGAGTATAAAAGTTGAGCCACAAGAGAAAATGTTTATTAATTTATACGGTATAAGAGTAATTTATATAGTATAGTGTGTTTTGAGGTGAAGTAACAATTTTTCCAGAATTGACAGATTTGTGGAGGCAAGGATGCTGATGTGTGCATGTGAGTTGTGACGTGTTTGGAAGTGAACTTGTGAATGAGGTTGATGATATAAACTCTCTTTCCGTCAAGCAGCATTAATGTCGCCTTGAAAGTTGAGATAGTTTAGCAGATATTTTTGGACAAATTTCGCTGTACCTAACCTAACTAAAAATTTGTCAAAAAGGAAAACCAAACTGAAAACATGTTCAGAAAAAGAAAGAAAAAACCCTAACTAACCACTACGCTACTGGTACTCAGATTTTGGATGTATAAACAACTGAAAAATAACTTACAATTTTACAAACACCGTATAATTTTTTTTAATGATAAAATGTATCAATTGTGTATTAACTGAGTTGCCCACGAATGTATACTTTTTTTTATGTTTTTATGCACTACATATAGTTGAACAAATATGAAAATTGTTGTTTACACTTAAAGAAATGCTATCACATACCCAAAAAAATATGGTTTTACCCTCGACAACAGTTAACTGTCGTTTGCCTATGTTTGATTCCCTCCCAGTGTATTGCCTTCAACTTGTATTGAAATGAGTTGGTCTTTATGTACACATGATTTGTCTAGTTTCTTTTGTCCATCCACAATCATAAGAGCATCCACAATGGAGACATCCATTGTTGGGTTTTTAAATGGGTTACACGTGTACACATCACTCATTTATAATTTTTTAATAGTAGTATCTAATAGGCACTCAATCACTCTAACCCATATCTCACACAAAATTCTTAAATGGGATCCACTAATCAACTATCAATAACTTTATATCATTATATTTTAATTTTTTTAATATTAAAAGAGTGTGGGTCCCGCTTAAAAGTGAGGGTCTTAAGTAAGACCCCAGATCTTATAAGACCTTGAAAAAGATTCTCCCCATTGGGGTACCTAATAGGTACCGGGTCTTAAATAGTTAAGACCCTCCCAATGGAGATGGTCTAATAGTCAAAATGAAAGTCTGCCGGCAATAATAATAATGAAAGAGAAATAATATTTGTATAACCATTTTTTAACAACTTTTGTGACAACTTTCTCTCTCATATTTACATTATGTATTTACTTTATCTCTCTATTGAAATTTTATCATATGAAGCTCCACGTCACTTAAGTGCCACTGGAGTGTTTTTTCTATGTATAGATGTGGAACGGAAGTTAATTGCCTCCCCCGAAAGAGCGAACGGTAGTTAACTACCAATGAAGGTAAAACCGTATTTTTGTGATAGCGCATTTCTTTAAGTGTAAACAGCAATTTTCAATTTCTATTGTTCTCTAGCAACGGCCCTTATGCATAGAGGCCCATTTTGCAGCTTATACAAGCCTTGGTTCTTCGATTATTGGGCAATGTGAGAGTTGAGACTCTCTTAACCCAATATCTTTTTCTACCCTCCAGACTTCTTGTGCACCCTTTGAAACTCTTACTTTGCCCCTTTTGAATTATATAATTCAAACCTTTTTTTGCAGATTTTTTTAGTATATAATATGAATTTTTTCAAATCTCAAAAGATATATTATAATTAATAGGAAGGTCTTTGTTGACCATCGTACCATTCCATCAAAAACTGCACAACAATTTTGGGGGTGGTATGAATAGACAGTATTGACCATGGTATCATAACACACTCTCAAATGGAAAGTAGGAAAGAAAATAAAATAATGAATGAAGATAGAATTTGCAATTAAAATGGAGAGTAATACAAGACTATTTATTACCACAAAACCATTCTAGACTTTAACTAAAGCCAAAGAAAATGTTTTAAATGATCCAACTCACCAAAAATGCACTAAACACGCAACAAATCATCCAATCATTGTTTGTAACACATCATACCATATTATAAACTGGTTCGGATTATATAATCTAACCTCTCTATATTGTGTTAAAACTTGTGCTTCAAAAGGTTTGACACATTTCAAATTATATAATCCAAATCTTGTCAAGAACATAGAAAATTGAAAAAATTGTCATTAAATCAAAATCTACAACATAAATTAAACATTACAATTTCAACAACATAATTCAATAATTTAAAACAATATAATAAAGCACAAGCAAGATCATGGATAAACCAAACTAAATTCTCCATCTGGTCTATCCATCAAAGCTCTAATTCCCCATCGACTACATTTAAATTCATACAATATATTTAAGGCCGTCTGATAGAAGAGAGAAAACAATGACTTACACTGCTAATATTTACCGGTAAAAATATGCTAACTCGAATCAATTATGTTTACGTAAATATTAATCTAACAATTAACTACTAACATTTGTCATTCTCAAAATAAATAAATAAAATTGTTTTTGCAAACCAAGTTCATACAAGCGTTAGTTTTTTGAACATATACATGAACTCAATTCAAATACGTAAAATATATTTACACAAACTCAGTTTAAATATGTTTACTCACATATAGTTCATCCCCGTGAGCTTAACTCAGTTGGTATGGACAATACATAAAATAAGTAAGGTCCGGGGTTCAAACCTCGTCCATTCAAGTACATTTACATTAACTCAACATGTACATTTTGGTTTTCTAAATATTACACAAACTTAATTCAATTACATATGCAAACTCGACTGGACCATGTTTACGTGAAATCAAGTCATGTACCAAATATAAATTCTCTGTTTTTAAATCTTACTCAAACTCAATTTACGGACATTTACATAACTCATATAAGATACAAGGTTCGAGTACTTTTAAGATTTGAAAATTTTATATGAAGTTAAGAATCATTTGATCAACTTCTCTAAAAAGAATCATTTGATCAATTTTAGCTTTTTGAAACTAGATAAGGGTGTACGTTGGAAACAGGGGGAAGAAACTAGAAGTTTTCGGAAAGTATATATGGTGGGTGTAAGTAGCAGACCTCGCTAGAAACTAGTACTAGGGTTGTAATTGGAAATCATATTTATTTAATTAGTATTTGGACCTATGCGATATTCAGGAAGTTAATTATCTTATTTAATGACTAATATTTGTAAAATTGTATTATTATATATAAAAATAAAAATAATTGATTTATCACATCATTTCTATCTCTCTTAGTTTCATCTTTTGCTCTGTTTCGTCTTCTTATTTGTATGTCGCTTATACTCTATTTCATCTATTTGTCTTTGTTGGACAGAAAAAATATGTTTCTGGGAGAAGAAAATGTTACAAGTTTTTTTGCTTTGAATTAGAGGTGAAATAGGTTGGACCGAGCTGAACTTTGCTTAAATAGGTTAGGTCTAGTTGAAAAATTAAAGTCTAAGTATGGCCTATTAGTATGTCAAAGGCTTTATTTTAAGTATGGTTTGGCCTTTTTAAAAGTCCGTCCGACCTATTAGCCTGTCTAAAAGCATAATTTATACTAACAATTTTAAATAGAACATTTGACATATTTATAAAAAGGTTAATAAGCATATATTTTTTTGAAAGGATAACAGGTCAATGCAATTTTGTAACACATGTACACCCATTTTCACCCCACTTTATAAGCATATATTGCATGTGTATCCAATAAATTTTTGTAAAGCAAGTACATCCATTTTGTAGAGGCTAATAAGCATGTATTATATAATGGATATATAATTACACGTATATGGGAATAAGCTTTTCTACAAGTCTTAGTCTCGAATAAGCTTTTTAAAAAGCTTGAGCCTAACCTATGTAATAAATGAGATAGGCCGAGTCGGACTTTAAGTAGACTGGGCCATATGCCCCTAACGAATGGTCTGACCTATTCCCACTCTTATTTTGAATAAACCTCGAGATGATAGTAAATCACAATAAAGATTTGTCAGTGTTAGAGATCAGGGCCGTTCCTGTGAAATTGGAGGCCCGACTCTCTCGATAAAAATAAGCCCCTAAAAAAATACAATATTTTTAAAAGAAACAAACTATAATGTTTTATTTTATTATTTTAGAGAATAATTATAATATTTGTTGTTAGAACTTTGCGATTTTTTTTTTGTAGATAGACGAAATGACAAAGCCATTATAAACTCACACAAGTGGAGGTACTGGAGTTCGAACCTCGGTCATGGCATCCGGCCTAACAATTTCCGCATTTTGCCAGTTGAGTTAGGACTTCTGGATCGAACTTTGCGATTTTATACAACAAGTATATGCCAAAAACTACATCAAAATTAGTCCCAAAAGAGACCATATCATGCTGGAATAAAATACAATTAAAATAAAAAAATAAAACTTCCATCCCTGTGGGAGTTGAACTGCAGCCACCAAACGTAACTAAAACAAATTTTACCACTAAGCCACACATTCTATAATGATAATTTTACAATGTTGCTCCTATATATTAATATTTTTAGTGTATTATATGTTATAAAAAAAAAAATTTGGGCCCCGAAATTGGGGAGGCCCAGCTCTATAGAGTTGTTTGAACCTCCCCATGGACGGCCCTGTTAGAGATGCGATTTATGTAAAAAATGGTGACGAGTTCATACTCGAGTGAAATACCACTTATTGAAAGTTGCTAGTGAGGGAGTTTCTTTATGTACTAAGATTGTGCATTTAGTTTTTTTTATTTAAACATCATGTATCGTATCTTAAATTTTAAAAAAAATTCGTATCATTATATTGGTGTTGTATCCCATCAAATATCTTTACTTCATAGTCCATGGCCGAGTTGCCAAAGCAAATCCAGTTAATGGGATATGTGTCCAAAAGAATTTCATCAACTTGAACTTGTACTTCTAAGTGATGTCTTGTCTTGCATCTTATTATTATCCTTTTAATGTTTATATTTCTATTCTCCCTTAATTAGAAAAATAATACACCTGTAAAAGAAATTAATGGAAGTGGCAATATCCATTTAGTATTTTGTTTCCCTTCAAATGTATCATTATTATTTTTCTGGTAAATGATGTATCATTATTTTGATAATCAAAGTAAATGGAAAGAAATGGATAAAAGGGGCTAATGATTTGAAGCTGTCGCTAATTATGTAAAGTATAAACTAGGACAGCCGCATATCCACTAGAAAGCCTTTTGATTTCAGGTTTCAATTTGGGTCACATCTATGATTCTCCATCTACATAGGATTTTTCATAACAGATGTTTTATGTAAAAAAGTGATTTTCATTCTAGTGAACAAACACAAAACAACTTATTTTTCTAAAAATTAATTTCTAAATTATTGAATATTTGAATCTTTTTCTTATAATTCTTAATAATTGGGTCCTATTAGAGATAACATAAGGTTTCTTTTAATAAAATATCTACTATTGCAATTTGGACATGTCTATGTGACTGAAAATATGTCCACTATGTATGAACGTAAGTTGTTGAAATATCAAGGATCGTGACGAAATGACAATTAAAAACTTAGACAACCCATGTTAGCAGATGTATGGTTGGCTATATTCAATGACTTCTAAAATTCAACAACTTAACCAAAAGGAAAAATAAATAAAATAGAATAAAATGGTGCTAGCTAACAATAATCATTTCCTAAAAATAAAATAAAAACAATAATCATCGAGCACAATGAAAGGAATAATGTTGTTTGTCATAGTCTTTATCAAAATATATGTCCTTGGTGAGGTCTTATATATAAGATTCTGATGACTCACAAATCAAAAATAAAGTAATGCTCACAGTTCCAAATTCATTTAAATACATCCAACAAATATGACTAGCTATAACATTGAACCCAATTTTAAAATGCTTTGTTTTTTAAAGATATTGGTCATCAATTATTTTCAGTCCTTCAATTTCATAGCCTACATAGCTTTATGATTAAAGTGTGAAGAAGGGTACCCTCCAAATAAGCTACATGAACATGACAATCAATTCAAACAGTTACAAAAATGTGAAAAGGAAAAAATTCAAACAGTGACATGTTAGTAATTGGATTTCCTCATTGGGCATGGTGGAAAGGGGTAGTCTTGTATTGTACGTCACACAATATAAATATGTATGATATCTTTTGTGGGGTTGTGTTGATTTGTATTGTACTATCTATTTTTTTTTTGAAGGGAAATGAAATAATAAAATTATTTGAATTTATTTGATGTTAGGTGAACTGTGTAATACAGAATGGAAAAGGGCCTGTGAATCTATATGAGGCAAAACCAGTTAAATAAATATACTGACACTAGGCCAGTGATGCCAATTTTAAAGAGACCGAACCAAAACTACATTAGTTGGCTGTATTGCAAAATGGTGTTAGATAATGTATTATGAACAGAAAGAATGCAAAATCATTGAACCTCAATTATTTTGGAAGTTGACATTATGTAATTAACAACGTTGTTGGTTTATTGGTTACTGCATTATTAGTGAGTTGTGAGATTCTCACTAAATGCTAACTAGATGTGAAGAGCTCTCCTAATGGTTTATGTTTATCAATACCAGCTTCAGAAATACTTACTCAAGCTTAAAAAATGGAGAACATCCTAATTTATTTAGTTTAGTAGGATCACCACTATTTTTTTGCGTCGACATCTCTATTGTTTGAACCTTCCATTTATTTTGAGAAATTGAGAGGATCATGATCCATTTAACTTGGACCGGAATTTGCTGCCACAATATTTTCATGTTGTAGTCGATTTCAAACATTTCAAATTTTTAACTCAATGTCACGCAATAAAACAATTTTAACCATTATTTAAGATCAGACAATTCAATTCTATATATTCGATTATCAAGTGATATCATTTGCTAGCGATGTTCATAGGCCGGTTTGGTTCAATTTTGAGTAAATATGTTGCCGAATCGACGAAAAATATATGGAATGGTTTGAGTTGAATTTACACATGCGTTAGTATAAAGCTCAAACCGATTAACAAGGAGCTGCTTTTGGCAGGATTTATTGGCTACACTAAAATCAAATGTAGAAAAATGTTTGAGAACTTTGTCATATTTATTTTAATTTTTTGTTAAAATAAAAATAAAAACCAAAGTTATATCATTAATAACATAAAGCACCAATTGTGCACCTGCCTACAAGGCTACAACTAAATTATATCGATATTCATTGTTTAGTATATCATAAGTTCATAACTAATATGTAAGACAACACCGTCTTCTTCTTTTTCTTCCTCTCTCTTCTCTCCTTTTCAAACCCTAGTCGTCACCATTTTCTTCTTATTCTTTTCAGAGGGGTGATTTAGGGTCAATTTTGACCCAAAAATCACCCCTTCAAATTGTTTTTCCTTCTATCCTAATTGAATAAGTGAGATTTCACATATTTTCTGTTTTCTTTCGTTTGTTTTTGTGATTTCGTCGTTTCTGAACGACACTGTTTGTTTTGATTTCCCATCTTTGTGCGGTGTGTTTTTGAGTTTCCGTCTTAGTGTTGTGTTTATTTGATTCAGGTTGAAAGATTAGCTTTGAGCAAGTGCAGATCCGATCAATGACAATGACTTTGGCATCGTCAACGTTGCAGATCCGAAGACATGAGTATTTCGGAGACATAAATATAGTCATATTTGTAGGCATAGATACTTTGCCGTTTTATGCTATTAACATAGATGTTGTGAGTTTGTTCACATATTTATCCTTTGTTTTAAGCGAATTTGAATTTGTACTGTATCGATGTACTCTCTCAATTTTAATGAATGAATATCGTTTATTTTTGTCAAAAAACTAATATGTAAGACAAGTTACATCTTAAAATCAAATATTAATATTAATTTAATACAACAACATTAAAGCTTCATTGAAACACAATGCTATTCTTTTTTGAATGTATTGCCCTGTGAGTTCTTCGGTGGACCACTTTTATAATTGGTTCACTATAGACCAGTACTTAAAATCATCATAAATTTAAATGAGAGTCGATGATTCTGCTCAAAAATAAAAACGAAATTCTAATAAGAGTTGACGTTTGTTGATTTAATCAAACTGATTTCAAGTAAGTTAGTATTACAATTGTAAAAATATGGAGGACTATTAACGTCTACAACCAACAACTTACATGTCGTTGTTAGAGTTTTCAACATTTCTTAAGCGCTAGCGTAGATAAAGAAGGTAATCCATATTAGAATTTATTTGTCTTATTCTACAAATATGCAGATAAAGAAATAACCCCTAGCTTTAGTTTCTTCTGATTTGTCCTGACATTTTGCACTAGGTAGCATAATATGTAAATCATAATGAAAAAAAATTGAACATATCAAGTCCGGGTTAGGCAAACGGGTATATACGGATGGAAATCTTAAAATCTTATATCTAAACCGAACTAGACTAAGTTTAAACAGTTTGATTCGATTTTATGTCGATCAATAAAATTCTAAACCTAAATGTTATGGATTGATTCTGATTGTGGTTTGATTCTATTTCACCCGAAGAGATGAACATTCCCAATCATTGCGTGCAAACTCTCTTGTTTTGAACAAGTATAAGAATCTTTCAAATCAAAAGCAACTATGTCATCATTTTGGTTGACGTTGCTGCCAATACAAGACTCATAGTCATAGTACACCACAGGCCTATTTCTTTGTTTTTCTTTTGGTCATGTCACACTCTCTTCACAGTGAAGAGGTACGTGCTGGTAGGTAAAAATGATGTTAACCGTAAAAGGGAAAAGAAAAACTTACAGAAAGATCAATTCTTCGTGGGTTGATTTTATTGGTGCAATCCCCGCGATCTCGACGGCTAAAAAATTCTAACAAGTTATTGACTTCTTAGGAATCATCATCACCCCATCATATTCAAATTATATATGCTTACTTTATAGTATAAAGTTTATACAATAACAAAGTGCTTCCATTTAAGTACAGGGAAACACCATTAGACTGCGACACCGGTTAAAGAAGTAAATATAGTAATATTGTATTAAAATTTTTGAAATCAATTCTTTAAAAATGTAAAAAGTGGTATTTTCAATTTAAAATTTATTTTTTTGACTAACTTAATCGGTGCTCTGGAGACATCGACCAGAACACTGGTTAGTATGACATTTAAATATATAATACTATTGTTTAAAGAAATTCATAATTGACAAGAATCCAAAGTAGTGTTGCTGTTAGAAATGGGAATAAAGAAAAGCTTAAAAGGAGTAGAGTTTGCCGTTGCATATTCTTTGCTTTTTGTTCTAAATTTCATTCACTTATATCTAATTAACATAACCCTTATTTTAGTACAGATATATACTTATACACATTTATAAATAGAAGACTTAGGAGAGCAACGTCAACATAGCTGGATGGTAGGGTACAACAACCCCACAAAGGAACAAGCCACAACTTTGAATCTTACTATCTCTCACTCTCAATCTCTCTCTTGCCCTTTTGGTATTTTTTTTCTTTCCTTTTTGTGCTTATACATGGCAAATATAAAATCAACTAAAATCTTTATGAAAATACATGTATGGATCAATATCCATGATTTTATGCAATCAAATCATCTAGAATTGATCCCCTTATGTGTAGTTTTAATATGAGAGAATAAAATGTGATTTTTAACCATTCAAAATGAGAGAGAAACACTTAAAAATTTAAATATGGTAAAAAAAATTGGCTTTTGCATCGGTTTCCGACCCACCAAAAGTGAGCGACTAATTCGGCTCGTGCGTAGAGGCATCCGCACTGGCCAAGCGTAAATATGGTAAATTTGAATGGTAAGAAACTACACTTACACCTCTCATGTAAAATTACAAATGAAAAGATTCATTCCTCAAATCATCTTTTTTTTTTTGTGGTGGTCGGGGTTTAAACAGTGGACCTTGCATATTTTATGCCTCGTCTCTACCAACTGAACTAAACTCACGGGGCATTCCTCAAATCATCTATAATAGCTTGCAACCATCCAGAGGCTACAAAACCCTTAAATTTAGGCTCAATTGGATATTGCATCTAGATTTAACTAACGACTCCACCAACTACTGCCCCGATATAGTGTCTACCAATACTAGTTACACATCTTGTTGAAAATAAAATACAAAGATTTAACGATTCTGCAACTACTGCATCGACATAGCTACATCAATATAGCGGCTACAATATCGTTAAATCTAGGTGTTAGATCTAGGTGTAATTGAATCTTGCATCTAGATTTGGCGCCTCTACAACTAAAATAAAGAGCCTGTGTATGCGATTTTTGCTAGTCTTACCCTTCCGATTTATAGGAGAAGAGCCTAATTATTCTGAAGTTCAACTTCGAGGTAAGTAAAATTTGACTTCAGCCAGTATTTAATCTTGTGTTCTTTTGAACGAATTGTCTTCAAACAAAGTTGATTAGTTATTCAAACTCAATCGATTGATTGTGTATGAAATATTGTTAGATCTAGGTGTAATTGAATCTTACATCTAGATTTGACGACTCTTTAACTACAACAAAGAATTTGCGTATTTGATTTTTTATTGGTTTTAACCATCTGATTTATAGGTGAAGATTGAAGACAACTCTTTAACTACAACAAAGAATTTGCGTATTTGATTTTTTATTGGTTTTAACCATCTGATTTATAGGTGAAGATTGAAGAGTCTCTACCATTCTAAAGTTCAGCTTCGAGGTAACTAAAATTTGACTTCAACCTGTAGTCAAACTTATGCTCTTTCAAACTAATCATCTTCAAATTAAATTAATTAACTATTTGAATTCAATTGAATGATTTTGTATGAAATTTTACCTACATTTGCAAACATGTACTATAGTTTCTACATGTGTGTACTTTTATAACAGTGTGAATCTGTTACAGCTAGGATGCCCTGTACACGACACACAAAATAAACCTCAATTTCAACTTGCAGTACTAGACAACAATTATGCTACTTTACAGCCCACAAAATGTAATATAAATTATTTATATTATTATTATTATTATTATTTCCACCTCTTTCTCTCTTTCTTCTCTGTCACACAACACAAAACAAACATTACTTACACACATTTTCTCTCTCAAAGTACAATATTTTTGGTTATGCTTGAATTACAATCTTATTGAATTGAATTCTTCAATAGTTCATGTACATATATAGATATATATATTTATAATTGGGTTTGTAATGTTTGGTAGAGGTGGTAGTAGTAATAAACCTTCTGCTGATAGTTGTGTTGTGTCTGTCGGCGCAAGGTCACTTTCTGTCGGCATTGTCTCTTTCCACTATCCAACCATCATACATACATTCATAAACTCTTGCTAAGAGAAAATAAAAACAGTGTTTTTAATTAATTAATTAAAGTACAAAGAAGAGACAGAGAGGTTTTTTTCTGGGTTTTCATTGCTTACAGAGTGGCACCACCACCTTTTAGGAAGCATTTTCATATTTCAACTTCAACAATTGTTTCTGATCTTAAAAGGGTTTGTTTTTTTTTGTTTTTTTTTTGTGTGTGCCAAAAAAAAAAACTCATCTTGTGAAACCATTTTGATGCAATTGGTGCATATGAGGGAAGAAAGAGGGAGGTTTTTGGTCAATCTTGATTTTCGTGACCAGCATTGGAAGGTTTCTGCAAAGTGTCATTGGTAAATGTATCACAGGCTTTCTCAGATCCTGCCTCATTATTTTGATTTCACAAAAAGTAACCACTCTATTTTAGTATTTGCTTTTGTTAATGTTTCATTTTCACACTTTTACTTTAATTTAATTCTTAAATATAAACTATATATGTGAAGAGTTTATGCAATGTTATTAAGCTAGATCCAATTGTATCATCTTGCATGACATTTAGAATCACACATGCATTTTGCAGAAAGTCTTAAACTTGTTACAGCTTTGAAGTTGAAACTGCTATTTAATGTACTCTTCTTTTTGTGTTGCATTACATTATATTTATGTACTATTTAGTTTTATATATTTGTTTTCTTAACTGCATGTCTTCTGCTAAGTTTTTATTTAATATTGTTATGTAATTTAATTTTTCGTTTTACAATGCTTTTGGTGAAAGAGGATTTGTCTCATTTCTTTAGAAGCACATTAGATTCATATTTTATAGACTGTGATAATTTTTTTATTGTTTTGGAGTTCAGGTTGGATGTATAATAGTAGTTGGTGTAAATTTGTAGAGCAAAAGTGAAGTGATTTCCATACCAGATGTCAAAATCTCTTGCAGCAATAATAGGAGGAGCTGCAGGAGCCGTGGCATTGGTAGGGATATCGATAATACTTATATGGTTTTATTTGTTTCGTCAAACAAGTGTTTCTAGGACTTCCGAGACAGGGTCCTCTGATCCTTCACAAGGTAACAAACATCTCAAATGACATGAGTCTATTCTGCGATCAATATTTGTTAGTTTCCCTAATGATGCAGAGGAATTTCATTACATGCAGTTGGAAGACATGGTGGAATTGAGTTGCAAATGCGAGATACTAGGCGTTTTGCTATGGAAGAACTTTCACATGCAACAAAGAATTTCAATGACAAAAATTTGATTGGAGAAGGGAAATTTGGTGAGGTTTACAAAGGTTTACTTCAAGATGGAATGCTTGTAGCCATCAAGAAGCGTCGCGGCGTCACAAGTCAGGAATTTGTTGATGAGGTAAAACTTAGTTTTTTCTTCTTCTGAATGACAGGCTTCATTATGATGAAATTGTTAAACCAATTTGATGCTTAATTATGATATGAAACTTTATTATGATTTCTCATTTTCTTTTCCAGTTATAATTCTGTTGGATTTTTTTATCTTTTCTCAAATGCAATTATGCCTTGTTCATTCTCATGCTTTGATCTAAGATGACTGAGTTTTACTTTAGGTACGCTATCTTTCATCTATTCAACATCGGAATCTCGTAACTCTTATTGGATACTGCCAAGAAAACAATCTTCAGTTTCTTATATACGAATATGTGCCTAATGGAAGCGTCTCAAGTCACTTGTACGGTAAATTTCTGAATTTTCACCTGTGACTATTCCATTTCGACCAAGTTCTATCTTATATGTCTGCAATGTTTTGTTGTGCTTTTGCTGATAATCGTGGCTTTGATTTTCCTTTGAAGGTGCTAGTCAACAACCACGAGAGAAGCTAGAATTCAAACATAGACTCTCAATAGCTCAAGGTGCCGCTAAAGGTGATCCTTTGCAAAATCAGTGAGCATTTGTGGCTTTCCTGGTATCAGTTTTCTTCTCTTTTAGATAAAAATACATGAGTATCTTAAGGGATACACAATCGTAAAACTTTCAGTCATTTGGTAAACCTTGTCTATGCATAAAGCTATGACGAATTTTTTTTTAAAAAGAAGCTATGATGAAATTGTTTCTGATTTTAAAAAGCTCAGTTGTAGTTCATACTATTTTCTATGCAGGTTTGGCTCATCTTCACTCTTCGAGTCCCCGTTTGGTGCATAAGAATTTCAAAACATCTAATGTTCTTGTCGATGAAAACTTCATTTCTAAGGTCGCTGATGCAGGGCTTCGTAATTTCCTAGCCAGAGTTGAAATTGTAGGCTCATCTTCTCAAGTTGCAGCAGATGAGATATTCCTTGCACCTGAGTAATTGCTCTAAAATGTCATCTATGATTCACACTGTCTTGGTTGTCCATGTATTTTTCTTGATTTACATGCACCATGATCCCTTGCAGGGTGAGAGAGTTCAGACAATTTTCTGAGAAGAGCGACGTATATAGTTTTGGGGTATTTTTGCTGGAATTGTTGAGTGGGAAGCAAGCAACAGAATCACCTCATCCAAACACAAATCAAAATCTGGTCGAATCGGTATATGATCATTTTTTAACTTCATTATTAGAATTACTATTCCGACTCTATCACTATCCAGTGTGAATCACCATTAAAATTGCTATTTAAACTAAATCACTATCGAATGTGAAATTCTGAACACACACCCCTAACGCTCAGTACCAGACATATGGGGTGTGGAGTTTGCGGCGTTGGACATAGACCAATGGATATTAGAATCATTGTTTAAGACAATATCTCTAACCACTATGAGACTCAACAATCATTGATTTGGCGTGCTGATGTGCTCTGTAGCACCGACATTTTGATCGTGTTTGTGTTTGTACTTCATAATTGTAGTGTGATTGATATGTGCTCTTTTTTCTTTCTCTAATGCAGGTGTTAAGTAATCAAAACAACAGCACTATGAATACAATCATTGATCAAAGAATGGAGGGTAGATTTACAGCTGAAGGCATGGAAAGTTACATCCTACTGTTAATAAGATGTTTGGATCCTTCAAGTGAAAGAAGACCTACGATGAGCTACGTGGAAATGGAACTCGATCGAATCATCGAAAAAGAGATGAACTTGACTACAATGATGGGTGAAAGAACACCAACCGTGACTCTCGGAAGCCAATTATTCAAATCAAATAAATAAATAAAAAGACGGTATTATTTTCATAAATTGTTGCCTATATTATATTTGTGAATTACATAGGGCTAGCTGCTTCACAAGTGTATTATAAAAAGGAGTTGTATCTATCCCTTGTTTTTTTTTCCTGGGCCAATGAGCAGTTGTATTCTTTTATTTTCCCCTAATGATTTTTTGGGGTTCATAAATATATGAGATGGGATCTCTTGTAAGCAATTATTTGTTGTTAATATGACAGTGAAGATTGGTTGGTGTGGTAAACAATTTATCAGTTTTTTTCTTTAATTTTTCTGCTGTCTAGTGACCACATAGTTCCATTTCATTGATGAAGTTATAACTGATGATTCTAATAGTACTATATAGTCTTATATTGGACCAATGGCTTTGAATTCAAACAACATTTTCCTTTTGGCATAAAGCAATTTGGGAAGGTGATGCGGAGTGGGGACAGACTAGGTTCATAAGATGACTGGGAATTGCTGATGGGAGAATAGGAAATGCAATGCAAGTATTCACTTTGCAGCAAAAAGGGAGGCAATCTTAATTCCAAGCATCTGACCTTGAAATTCATTTATTAACATTGCATGGTTTGTTAGATATTCAAGACTGTCTCTCATTAATGTGCCAAAAACTGGATGTAACCAGCTGTAACTTGACCCCAAAAATTATAAAGATGGAATATACTTTTATTTTCATCTTTAAATCTTAACAAAAGTCTTTTAGGTCTAGCCCAACTAGCAATGTCAATATGTCAAGCGCGGGACCTTGCAGGTGTGTACGCGAGTTTAAGGGATGTTTGTCACTTCAACTACGGCCATACAAAGGTAAATCTTTACAAAATGAATTTCTGGTGAGTTTTAAGTGATAAAAGCTCTAACAAATCACTCCTATATAAGCATTGCAATTGTGCAATTTTGATCCTATTTTTTTAGACCAATGTGAAATCCTTTCCCCCTTTTGCAATTTTGTGGTCCCCTGATTTTTCCCTAATTTGAAGCATATATGTCGACATTTTTACTCTACTTGGACACCACGTAATGCCACTTTGACATATGTGACATGGAAAAAAAATTAAAATTTGAAAACTCTATCCCTTTTAGTTTAATTGCACATCACCCTCTTCAATTCCCCATTCCTCAAATATATGTATGACAAAATACATTAAATTTGACAAAATATATTACCAACAATCGTATGAGTTTTATAATTTAGTATAATAAGATAATAAAATAACAAATTGAAATCTCTCAAACACCAAAAAGAGAATAAAAAAGAATCAAGCAACTTGCTTACATGTTAAGATAAGTTTAGTCAAATTAAGTTTGACTAATAAGGTTATGAAGTGCACCAAACGTAAATCAAAATTCTATAAAAATAAAATAAAAATTATTTTGGTCTCAATAAACTTTCCCAACTTCAAACCAAAATCCACAAATAAATTAGAGAACGGCTTTATCCACCACATACTTCTTTAAATTGCACATGGCTTTGAAAACATACATATTATATTACAATTAAATAAGAGTTTTTTTTTTTTTTTTTAAGTTAGAGACGATAAGGTTTGACTTTAAGACCTCGTGCATATTACTCAAACCCCTCACCCTTAATCTAATCCTAGTGACTTAAATATGAGAAAATTAAAGTAGACTAATAAACTTTAATTGAAAAGGTTATAATTTAATCGAAAGTGCACAATTTAATAATAATAACGACAAATATCATTCATATTTATTTAAAAATTAAATAGACCAACTTCGCAAGTTTAAAAAACATTTCTTTTGACATGTGATCCTACCTTTTTAACTAAATAGACTTATGAATAAACATTTCTCATGACCTGTGATCTGATTCGTAAAGATCGACCCAACCTTTTTCCACCATAATCTACAGGAAGTTAGGAATCATAAATTCTCCAATTCAGGACAAAAGAAACATTGGGACACGGTTTTGAAGTTGTCTTGATTTCAAAACGTGGAACCAAACACACTATTAGCCCAATTCCATATGAGTCTGGTTAACAAGAACTCTCAGAGCACTCTTTAAGTATTCTAAATTAAGCAATTTTTCTTTAAACATTTTATTTTTATTGCACAAACTTTCATAAACAGTTGTCATTAACTCATGTCGAGGGCATTGGTTAACATTTTCCGTTGACTATTTTAGGTCCACCCACAACATGAGTTCATAGTTCATAGTCAAACAGTTTCAGCTTCAGTTTGAGTGAGTTCAAGGCACCCACTGTTCTCTCTTTCTCCACCTCAATTGCAGTAGTTTTATTCCCAGAGAACACTTCTCATGGTGACAGTTATTGTACAAACATCATATCATTAACAACATTAGAAACATGAATACAATGCTCGAATGTCTCTCTTTCAACTCATTAACTCCTTCACCACGCAACGTTCCACCTCCTCTTCCTCCACATTCACAAGGTAAATTTCACAAAACCCTAAAACTCTTCAATTTCAATCGCACTAACTGTTTGTTAAAATGACTCACTCAAAACCCCAATTTCATTTCACAGAAGAACAATCACCAACACCATCAACAAGCCCCGATGTCTCTCGCGAATTCGATCTCGCTATTCAAGGTCCTTCTTACAACGAAATCCGCACCATGATTCAAATCCCTCTTCAACCACACAACATCCAAATTCAACAACATGAAGTCCAACAACTTGAACAAGATGAACATGAACAAGATGAAGATTCACAACACCGTAATATCCTAACTCAAGTTCTACAACCCGACGCAAACAGCGTCCGTGAAACTCTCGCTAATTCAAAACCCAAAAGCACCCTCACGCGTCTTGTTTCTTCTTACTTTGATCACAGTGAAACCACTTCACATCTTTGTCTAACTCTCTTTCGCACCGTTAATCGTGCTCATGAAATGTATAATCCTATTTTCGAACTCATCTCTGTTCTTCCTGCAGATTGTTCTTCGCTATCTCAACCGCAATGTGACACTGCTTATGATCTTTTCGTTGAGTTTAACCTTCGTGAAAACCCGTTTATTTTCCCTCATTTTAATACCCTGCGGAATAGTTTCTCCGATTTGAAACATGAAATTCAGCTCGATAGGCGTAAATGCCGGCATAGAATTCGTTTATTTCGTCGCGCCAATGTTGGTTGCGCAGTTTGTGTACTTGCAACTGTATCTATAGCGGTGGTCACTACTGTAATTGTTGCCACACATGCTTCGATTGGATTCGCGTCAATGGCACCGTTCTGTTTTCCTTTTCAGAAGAGAAGAAAAAAGAAGGAATTGGCTAGGTTGAAACAGCTTGATGCTGCTGAGAATGGAACTTTTGTTGTGAATCATGTTAACACCATTGATAGTCTTGTGGACCGGCTTCAAACTGCAGTGGAAGGCGATAAGGCTTATGTTCGGTTTGCGTTGGAGAGGGGAAGGGATAGGCATCCTATACAGGAAGTGATCAAACAACTGAGGAAGACGCAGCCGATTTTCGAACAGTTGCTTAAGGATCTTGAGCAGCATATATATTTATGCTTTTATACTGTTAACAAAGCTAGAGGTGCATTGCTCAAAGAGATATCACATCATCAAACTGTAGTAAGTTAGTTTAACAGTGTTGGGGAATGTAAATTTAAGGTATGATTTTGAGATTTTCTATAATTGACTCACAATAGGTCTTACTATTTTTAGACCCTGTTATGATGATAGTTTTTTATGAGATAATTACTGCTGATTTGTGATGCATGCAATTTGTTTAAGCATGCACCATTGACCAACAATTGAAAGTATAGCATAGGCTTTGTTTATAATTTGTAACAATATATGATGATATATCTAAATTGACATGATAATATTTAGTTCGTAGCTGCTAGCCTCTTTTAATTACCATCAAGTTTTATATCTTGCTTTAAGGATTTTATCATAGGGTCAATGTTTTAGTATGGCATTGTGACTGTGCTATCTGTGGTAGTATGTAATTGTTGTTATGTATCATGAGTTCATGATGCACTGAATAGTGTTATGCAAAATTGCAGTTTTATATCTTGCAATTTTATGTTTGTTGCATTTTTATCATAGGGTCAAATTTTTTATCTTGCTTTCAGTATTGTTTGTTATGTAGGTTATCTATTTATTTATTTAATTTTGTCTTTTTAGAACCAAAATGTATCATATTGTTTGTATAATTCTTTGTTGTTCTGTTTATTATTGTTCTTAATGCATTTTAGGGTAACAATATAATAGCTTGGTAATGGTAGGAAATGTGAGAACTAGGAAATGCATTGTTTTTTGGTTTACTTCCTTGTTGTTCTGTTCTTAATTCGTTTTAAGCCAATAGTATAATAGCATACAATAGCACGACAATGGTAGGAAATGCCATACGACCTAATCCCAAACTGAGCCGTGCCATCTATGGCAAGAGGAAGAAAAGCTCCAAACTTGCAACCAACTTGAATCCCCCCTATTCCTTCTGAAATGGGATTTCAGAAAGAAGCGAAAGGCTTCCTAGCTCTTAAACAACAAGCTCTTGTACCTAGTTTTTTACCAACACCTTTAGACAGGTTTGGATATTATTGGTTAATTTGGTTTAATTTTGTGAAACTGAACCTGCGCTAGTAAAACTGTTACTAACTCAACTGTCATTTGAGTACCCAACACCCCCTTCAATCCGCCTGCAACGCCAGTTTCTGATTTGGATTTTGCGGGTGGTAACTTTGGTAATCTCGGCCAAAAAATGGTTGAGCTCCTTTTGCCAAAAATTAGACGGGCTGAGCTTAGTTCCCCAATACCCTGCCCACTTGACTGTAACCAAAACCCAGTCTCACTAAGCCTGCGTCAAACTCCTGAAAACCTCCAACCCCATCATTCAATTTGTTCCAATGGGAACACCATGCTCAGTAAAAGACCCAAAATGCCTGCAAAATTAAACCACTCAATCCAAAACAAGTCGGGCCCCTCACCGTTGCTAGCCCCGACTGGCCACGACTTCAGATGGGCATTTTTTGCTTAAAGGGTGGATCGGATTCTAGGACCTGATGCTTGTTTCTGAGAAATTTTGAGCAATTCAAGGGGCTTGTAGAGCAATTACCTTCTTCTTTTTTATTTGTTTTATTAGTTTAGTTTTAGGCATCGTTATGGGCTGGATGGATACATGGCAGTTTTTGGGGTCAAGTTGCTTATTCTAATCTTATGCATAAAATAAGTAGGGGGCTAGTTTTCAACATCTTGCATTTAGAAAGAAAAAAAATTTAGTTTTTTTTTTTTTGAATCGGCAAATATTATTAAACGTCATCCCCGCTAGACGCAAGGTATGGACGAAACAAGATACAAATGGTGCCGCATATAGACGGTACACCATAACCACCTAAAAACACCCCTGAAGATAAACCCACCAAAACACATCACCACCTAAAACAGACTCCAAAAAAACAAGCCCTGTAAACACGGTATCCACCACCGCCCATCGTCACTACTCGCCCCCAAAGAACACCCTCAAAATAAAACTCCCAGAAATTTATGGAGTGTATAAAGTTTGTGTTTTTTCTTGCTTGTATTGTACATCGGAGATTGGATTCCAGACGCATAAAAAGTTCTTATTTTTTTACATGAAAAATGAAATACGCATTCGAATTTTGAAAACCAGACACACTGGAAACACGTACACAGACAAAAAATTGAAAAAACTAGCATTCATTAAATCAAACAAAACAACAAAATTCATATCAGATAACATGAAATATAAAGGATAATGTTAAAGAAATAAATTACGGACACAAACAATATCATGGATGAGCCAAGCTAGTAGCACTGTCAGAAGATGACATGCTTTCTTAGCCGGATTCAAACTTGTAAATCACAATTTCTTTGAATGTCCTTGGAAAATGAAACTTGACTCATAACATGAACAAAAATTTGACCAAGATAGTGTCTAACTTGACGGTCCAATGAAATTATAGTAAGCGAATATAGATAACATGATTCTCACATCGTTGTCATTTTGAAATTTCATTATGGTGAGTTAAGCATGTCCATTTGAGTCGATTGATGCACCACAGTACTTAACAATGACCACCATTCTTGTGTCACTTTGATTGAGAATACCATTCAATTTGCTCTTCAAATTCTAGAGCGTAACATTATCATTAACCCAAAACAAATTTAGTTTGTCTTTGTTACAGTAAACTGCAACTGGGTTAAAAAAAATCATTTTGAATAGTAAACAACAACTAGGCTAGAATTCATTTTGCAACTGTGTTAACTAGGACAAACAGTACTTGATTAGTTTAGATGCAACATTACCATGCCCAGAACAACAGTACTACTTGTTTTTTTATTTCTCCTACTTTTCATTTCCTTTCAAAACAACTGTACTTTTATAATAACACGAGATAAGCCCGATGAAAAAACCAGGCACTCTCTCTTGGAAGCACACCATTGCAACTCGTGATCGTTTATTGCTGTCAGCAACTCATGTGACTTTAGAGCATCTCAAATACATGATTTTATAATGTTTTTTAAACATAATACTAATAAACATTTTAATATTTGTTCATGTATCATAAGAAAAATGTCGTGACTGACTGCAGCACCGCAGCTTGGCTTCTCGACAGTTTGAATGGCGAACAGAGCGTGTCCGTCATCTAAAATGACGAACTGCACTGTTCATGCACATTATTTCTTGTGATGCCATTGGACTATAAATGCAACGTTACTTCTCAACTCAACAATTTATTCAGCATTCCTCTTCACTCAACATTCATCTTGACATGAAATTTTTCTTATTCTTTTACGGTACTTACTTGGTTTAGATGGATAATAGCTAATCATAGATTGGTTTTTATTGTCTTCTCCCCAAACCAAAAAAAAAAAATTATGGAAATGTCCTCTGTGTTATAGTTGGATTAGTGAACGTTTTCTTTCTGTTTTATTTTCTTTGGCAAACTTCTTTTTCCTTTTTTTCTTTCTTTCTATTTTTTTATTGATTATTTATTTATTATATGTTTTATGAATGCCTCCTCTTATATGTTCTTTTTTTATTTTATATTTTCGTTTTTTTATTTGGTCTTTTTAATGATTTTTTGGATAAAAGATTTAATAAAAATACATAAAAATTAAACATCTTTAAATTGTAAATTACCTAAAAACATCTATTACAATTTTTTACCTTATGTATTTGTGAGTATCTTTTGTATTTGAGTGTACTTTTCAAATATTGGTGCATCCATTATTATCATAAATATAAAGTAAAATTTATTAAATTGTGAGTGATGAAAGTAGTACTTAATTAAAGTTTTAATTGAAAAAAAAGTAATTAATATTACATTAAGAAAAATGAAATGAGTCGATTATTTTAAGACAATTTTTTTTGCAAGTGTCTCAGTTATTTTAAAACGGAAAGAGTAATTTTTTATTAAAAAGTTGTGTAATTATTACTTAATTAAAAATCAAAAATCAAAAAATATATTTTGATGATAAAATTTGTATTTATAGTTTCGAGAAACATTGTCCATAGCACAGCACAGTGGTTAGCAAAACTTTAAAATAATCTAAGAAATGGGAAATTGGGGAATCTTTGGCTTGTTGTACTAGAGGCTCGTTTCAAAAGTAAGCAAGCCTCCAAGAGTTCCATTGGCATTCCTACCTAATAATTTCACTTTCTCTTGGCAAAAGGCCAAAACTAACAATCGTTTAATAAGAGACATTGGAAAGTGACACACAACTGCAGCATGGCAGGGAGTCTCGCCCGGTTGAATGGCGAGACATGCACACTATTTCATGTGTCTGCATTGCACCATAAATACAACATTCCTTCTCAACTCAATTCATTCGGCATTCCTCCTCACTCACCATTCCTCTTGACATAAAAAAATTTCTTACTCTTTTACATGACTTAATTAATCTAGATAGATACTCCTCTTTGGATGGGAGCTTATCATAGTTCACGCCACATCTCTCAAGAGTACATTCATTTTTTTAACGGTCATTTGCATAAGTTAATTTTTGAATGTATTTAATAATAGGTTAGACCCAATTAATATATTAACTTTTCATTTTAGTCCCTTTAAAATTTCCTTCAACTTTTAGTCCAGATAAAATTTTCAATCACTATTTTCGGTCTCTATTTTTAAGTTAATTTTTGTATTTTTTAATGAAATTGTGCAGAAATGTGTAGAATATTGTAAAACTCTTTTAAAAAAAATAGAATTTTTTATCGAAACATAAATTAAATATGAATTTTTTAACCGCAAAAAATATAAAAATTCATATTTAATTCATGTTTTGTTAGAAAATTCTAATTTTTTTCGGAAGAGATTCTTATAATATTATCAATTTTTTAAAAAAATTTATTCATAAATATGAATTTTATATATGAGTTTACTTTAAAGGATGGACCAAAAGTGAAGATAGAAAAAAATTTGAGGACTAAAAGTTGAAGAAATTTTTCAGAGGGACTAAAATGAAAAATTGACATATTTATAGGACAAAAACATATTTAACCCTTTAATAATTTACGATAATTTTTATTTATAGGCTATATTGTTACGTTATTTTGTGTAGGATGAAAAACAACATTATGTGAGACCTCGCTGCCACGACGTGGATGTGGCCACGCACCCCTTAATAGTAGAACATTTAAAAGAAGTTGGACCATGGGTGGCAACACGGATAAATAAATTCAAAACAGACACGCGTTTAGTAGTTGCTTTACTTAAAAGGTGAAGGCTAGAGACACATATGTTTCTTCTTTCAACGGGTGAATGTACCATTATGTTGGAAGATGTTCATATGTTAATGGGTTTGACGGTCAACGTTGTTGCGGTCACAGGTCCATCAAAAATAATGTGGTCACTTTGTGAAGATGTTTTAGGAAAAGAACCAGAAGATCAGGAAAAAATATATTCAAGAGATGTGTGCTTAACCTAGGCTCAAATAGTTAATGCATCATTTTAGAGTGTGTTCTATATATTATAGGCAAGCTATTAATGCCCACAAAGTACACCTCATATGGATAATGTTGTTGCGTTGACCGCCCACAAAGATTGGAAAATATAGTTGGTGTTGGTCTATATGGCCAATAAGGTTACAAGCTAGAGGGGGTGAATAGCGCTTTGAAAAAGTTTTTTAGAGTTTTAACAAAACGTGATTTGAATTGATTTGACTATTGGAAACTTGCTTGAGCAATCACAACAAAAAACAAAAAGATAAAGTTATGTGCTAATAAGATTCAATATAGAATTGAAAGATTCACAATACAAATCTTATTACAATCAAAACTTAATGATTCTTGAACAAATTGCAAAACTTAGACAATTTCAAATCCAAACCTAAAGTGAAATATAACAAGCTATCAATCAAAAACACAATGTATATGCAATTGATGAATTGTATAGGAATTGAAACTAATTGATCAAGCACAATAGTAAAACCTAGCTCAAGGAGTTAGATTAATTTTAATCAAAAATTACTTAGATTAATTATCAATTTTCTACACTATCAATTAATCAATTAAAATATACTATTAACGAATATTAAAGAGAATAATGAAAAGAGAACGACACCGATATTTTTATAGTTGTTCACTCTTTCGTCCTCGCTTCGGGCTACATCAACTTTTCTTGGTGAAAAACGTCTCCACCAAGGTCATCCAATAATAGTAACAATGTTGAATACAAATGTGATTACAAGAGATCCTTGAAACTATCCTAGTTCTTTACCTCCTATGTAACCACTCCTCCAAACTTCAAATACATTTTGAATTTGGTGCTTCTTGAATCTTCGAATCCTTGATTACCCGTGCACCCCTTCGAACTCTTCACTCAAGTCTTCGATACTACGTCCGGTAAACGAATCCCCTTCGATTTGCAAGAACAATTAGAAAGACCGCAAAGACCTTTGGAGGTGGAATGGGATTATTCACTTCACTTTGGAGCTTTGATTAAGCCCAACCAATCTCATTGAAAGAACGAACTTGCAATCCTTACTAGCACCCTAGCAAATTAATGTGACTCAATGTACAAAGTGATTCTAAGAAAAAGTGTTCAATCTTGAAGAATTTATGAACAGTAAGTTTTTGTGACCTAGAGAGAATAGATGCAAATGATTCAATAATTTAGGAGTTATGAGGAGGTGAGTATATATAGAGAGGGGTGGCAAGTGTAAAAATTCGGCTAAGAACAACATAGTGAATCGATTCACTAAATGTGTGAATTGATTTAGACAACAAAAATACAAGCCAGGATGAAGAATGATGTGATTCAAATCTTTATGAATCGATTCAATGCAAGACAGAAAGAATTCATGACACGAATCAGCCAAAAATGAATCGATTCAAGGGTGATGCAAGTCAAATTTTGTTGAACCGTTTCTCTTGAATTCAGAAGCCTCGGATGATACGATTCACATCTTTTTGAATCGATTCAACTAGTAAAAAGATCATATATGGCTGGTTTTCAAAAAAGCTTGCAATGTATATGACACAAGTGAATCCTATGACAATGAGACATATATGTTGGGTGCTTTAACAATTCTATATGCTAGAATACTAAGAACAGGATGAACATCAAAAGGAAAACTAAGAAACATCATCAAAAACATATAAAGTAAAAACTATGTAGGCCTTCAATTGAGGCTCGACGTGTTTGGTCTCACTTTACAAAGTCACGTGTGACGCGACATCGAAAAGGGTATGTTCAATATGCGAGTGTACGCTACTTCTACAAGCATAGGCGTGCTCAAGAATGTTGTACATCGCTCCTGTTCCCAGAAAAGCGATACCAACTGAATTTCCGTTCGCAAATAGGTAAGTCTAATAATGTTTATATATCTAAATTATAAATAAGTTTTATATATATTTAGGTGGTCCGGATGTGGGATGACGTATTTTGATTGCAGTCAACATAATCTCATTGCATTTCGCTCTAAGATCGATCGTATGGAGCATGAAGATGTATTATATCTCCACTTTATCTTCAATTTGTTATTTTTTAATCATCGTGCAACTACTAACATACCTTTTACGAACCAGTTCAAATGGAGGCCTTATCTTTCACTATAATACAACAATCAACACGAAAGTGAGACGTGGTTTGCAATCACATATCTGACCTGTTTTAAAATAGTGGAAATGCACAGGTAGAGTGAAACTTTAATTTGGCTTCCCACGATACCCATCAGGCCAACCAATGTGCATGCAGAAGTTTCATGAAAAAAATTTGCTGCAACAAGCGTAGTTATCGTGGGCAGATAAATTCAAGGATCAAATCAAATTGTGGAGTCAACGTCGTCATCACGTGTTAATTGGAATCCCTTACAACGATGAATTTCCACCAAATTGTGCCTATATTGCTTGGTACTGCAATATTTTAGAGACCATTTATGGATTTCTAGGCGTGGACTATTGACAAACCCGACCATACTAAATAACATCTTGGCAAACCAACCAAACTACTCATCCACACCACATTCAATTGAATGAAGCTGCAAACTAGAGCTTCAGTATGAGCGCACATTTAATTGATTGTAAGCGCCTAAGAATATGTTACTTCAATATTTTAAGAGTCAAGGTAGATTTTAGAAATGTAGAATTTATTTGGACATATTTGAATATTTTTGGTATATTTGAATTAATTTTAATTTGAGTTAGCATTTATATTTTTGGCTAAATTGCATTTTTGGTCCCCTTAACTATTTAGGTAATATCGCTTTGGTCCCTTAATTAAAATTCGATTTATTTTGATCCCTTAACTTCTCTCATTACACATTTTGGTCCATTCCGTTAGTTTTAATTCAAAAACGTTAGGTTTTCTTCATTTTCTTATGAAATTTTTCTAGAATTCTTGTTGTTGAAGATTGATGGAGATGATATGAAGATGAAAAAGAGGAGAAAAAGATGAAGAAAACCTAACGTTTTTGAATTAAAAATAACGGAAAGGACCAAAATGTGTAACAAAGAGAAGTTAAGGGACCAAAATAAATCGAATTTTAATTAAGGGACCAAAGCGATACTACCTAAATAATTAAGAGACCAAAAATGCAATTTAGCCTATATTTTTAAAGTCCAAATATAATTTTTTTCATCTATTTTTTTATTTTTTTTTATAAATCAAATTTATTGTTTTGTTCGGCTTTACATGAATATATAAATATAAATGACCACCACTTTACGATGAACTCATTTTTAACTAAAATCAATTCATTCAAAATTAATTTTTGTTGCCGCATATTCAAACTCATACTTAGTATTATTTACTTTTATGCATTGAAAATGCTCTTAGTTACGTTGATATTTTTTTTTGTTACAAAATTTTTAGGGTGATGAGATGATGCCCCAATCCAAGGTAGGGAAGACCTTCGCGCTCAAAGAACACTTATAAATGTATTTACATTTACCTCCTTCAAAGGCACTAGCGGGGCTCGAACCTGAATTCTCTCGGATTCAAAACCTTTTCACCACTAGACTAAACCTTTGGAGTTAGTTACTTTGATAAGTGAGAAGAAGAAAACAGTAAAAAAGAAAAATTGAAATGGTTTATAAAATCTAAACTATTCTTTCATGAAAAGACTTAAACTAAAATTGAGTTTCTTTGTAAAACAAACGTAAAACATTTTTTTTTATCAATGATTTTTTTTATCAAAAACAAATGTAAAACTGAATTTCGGTTTCCATTTTTTGAAATAAAAACTGAATTTGGGTTGGCAACAATTAAATTCAAATTTTCAAAAATATAATTTAAAAACAGGAAACGTGGCCCTGACAGACATCCAGCCTGATTCCAGGATCATGGTCTTAATTCATAAGCCCGAGGACACGCATAACACCCAATAACATATGTATCATTTTGAGACTGGAAAAATTTGAGTATATTCCATTGCCATCAATAGAGATAAGGAATAAATCTTACTCGTTGCAAACTCGAATTAAAAATATGGATTATGTTAAGAAGTGTTTTAGTGATATTGTTTAAGAAACTCAAGTAAAAAAATATTATTTTAAAACTATAAGTCAAGCGTCGTTAAAAAAACAAGTCAAACACAAGTAAAAGTTATAATTTTATATTTTGATGTAAAAATTAAGGGTGGATTCTAGGGTGAGGGTCCAATTAGGTCCCTCACCGGTGAACCACGAGAAAAACACCAATAGATTGAATAAGTGGTTTAGATTTATTTAAATTAAAAGAGGGAACATGTAGAACTGCTCACATTCAATCATATTCTGCAATGGTTTCACCCGTTGTTAACTGTAATTAATTGTTACGAACCGAACCGAACCATTACAAATCAATTAATTCTTTTTCACTCAAAAATCTGAACCTTTTTTCTAAACCCTAATTCCATTTCAAATTCAATCAAATTCACCATCTTCAATCTTCACCAAAACAGAAAAGATATATCACACTGTGTAATCATCGCAAATATATCGAAATCAAATAAATTCACAAG
>Ga0228711_1000770_pt1 | contig 42749 bp, 29 predicted proteins | sample MedpolnodulmetaG_2_FD_177996 | JGI IMG/M metagenome (GOLD analysis project Ga0228711, IMG submission 177996) | Root nodule microbial communities from Medicago polymorpha collected in Santa Monica, California, United States - brown nodules | ecosystem: Host-associated > Plants > Roots > Nodule...
ATAAGTAAGAGAACAGAGAAAGAAAGAACACAAGCAATTATACAGGTTCCTTCCACAAACCGGAAGTAGTCCTGTCCCCCTTGCACTTCCAAGGAGAGTTCCACTAAAATGTAATGTCAAATTACAATTTGCTCAATCACACAAGAAAGAGACTTCTCAATGCTCAAGGACAACTCCAAGAGACTTCTATGCTCAATCACACCTGAAAGAGACTTCTATGCTCAAGGACAACTCCAAGAGATTTCCTTTGCTCAATCACAACTGAAAGAGACTTATCTTAACAATTACAAAGAATTGAATAAGGTTTGGAATACTTGATATACAATCAGAGGTATTCACAATACAATACGACATAGAACAGACTCTGTTTTTCTAGACACTTAAGAATTCTAAGATATGAACAATTGAAAGAATTCTCTAAGTTGTTGATGTTCGACGTTTTGCACAGAGAGTATTGGCCTTGTATATGCGTGTGTATTCCTATTGTATTTTGTTCTTCAAGTCTTTATCCCTATATATAGAGGATTTGAGAGACATTGAGAATTAGCTGTTACATCAACTTGTCTTGCTTTGAAGCTTTGATTCTTCGCCATTGATCTTTTGCCTGATTTGATAATTGTCCTATGAAGAACTAATTTCAAATCCATTCCATTTGAAAAGAGACAATGTCTGCAGCAACGTTACTATTATTCTTGTCTTGATGTAGAGACAAAGTTGCAGAGATGGTGGTTGCAGAGTTCGTGGTTGTACGCTTCGTACACCGTACTTTGTCAACTCTGGTGAAGTAGCTTCTGGCGAGATGCTTCTGATAACCATTGCTTCTGATGACCTTGCTTCTGATGACGTGTCTTCAGGAGCTCTATCTTCAGACTCGTTTCTTCAGACGCACTTCTTCAGACGCATTTCTTCAGACGCATTCTTCCAGACGCTCTAAGCTTCAAATAAAATTCCTTTGCTCTTTGACTTGTTCAATCAGAATCTTCATGAATAGTTCTTGAATTTGGATCTTGTACACTTGAACAAATTGTTTAGCATATCCAATTGATAATTTTTAATACCTTGTTATCATCAAAACTCAAGAGGTGATCTTGAGAAACACCCTTTGTTCCAACACACTCAAACTCTGGCCAATGTTGAACACTTAAAAAAGGATTTCGAAAAAGCCAACACAAGCAAACACCCCTTCTTGTGTTTTTATCACCTTCTAGAATCTGAAATATTGTTGATGCCAAACGATGAAAAAAGATTAAGGATGAAATAAATCTCAAAACTTTAGGTGAAAATCTGAATAACCACTGAAGTATCAAAGGAAATATGACAAAAATTCAGAGAGATTGGAGAGAGAGAGAAAGATATATATATATATATATATATATAGAAGTTTTTTAAAAATGTAAATAATAGGAATAACAGGAGCGTGGAAAAGGGTACTGAGAGGAGTTTCCCCTATTTATAGGCTTTGAAAATTTTAATTCAAGGGCCAGGATCAACAAAAAAAACTAAAAAGGCACGATCCATTGAATGGGGGCACCTTCGAAAACTGCAACGCAATCAAGAGCCAAGAACGTGGGAGTCTCGTATATCGAGACACATGTGCATCATGCAGACGCCACGTGGAAAGTCAAATTGTAGAGATGTTAAATCAAATTTGTTGGGTTTGTAGACATGTGTTGGCTACATTTTATTAAAATAATAGTTCTAGCAAGATGTCTGACAAGATGTCCTAACATGTTGGTACGACATCATAGCATGTCTTGTTCCACTTTCTTGGTTAATTATATTAAAATGTGAAGATATTTCCTGAATATTTTCTGAAGATTTAACTCACGTAAAGCGTTGACTGAGAAACGTGTTTCTAGAAGCAAAAGAAGACCGTTTATACTTAGCTCAGCCCTTCAGAATGTTGTTGCAACATTTAAGGAAACATCAGATTTGCTTTAGAATATTTTGTGCTGAAATCTCGTGATTCGGCTGAAGAAAAATTGGTAAGAAAGATTCTGAGAAGCAAGCAGTACGCCCTCCTTTGGCTGGTCGGGGGAGAGGCAGACTGGGGGGCACGGGACTTGCTAGGGTTGATGTTGCGGGGGCCTCATCGTCACAAACAAGTTTATCCCAGACGGGTCTATCCCAGACGGTCGACCCAACACAGTATCAACAACATTATCAGGAGCAAGCGTATCAGCCTGAGTATCAGGAGGGGTGTCAGCCTCAACATCAGGAGGGGTATCAGCCTCATTGTGAGAAGCAAATAGTATGACCAGCCTCCTCAGCAACAACAATATGAGCAACATCCTCAACAACATGCAGAGTCTGGTCTGGAGGATGAGGATGAAGATGCGGGCTTTCTAGGGGGCCTTATGAGTTGTCACTTTTACCGAACTTCGGTAAACACGTGGCATGTAAGCTTTGGAACGATAAAATAGTAAGTATAATTTGCTTAATTTAATTTAATGATATTTTACTATTTATTTTACTAATTATTTTTACTTACAATATCTCTAGTTTATTTTACGTATTATTTTTTTAACGGTGTTTGTTAGAATATGTGTTAGTTTGTGCTGTGGCTGAGAGATGGCATGAGGAAACCATCAGCTTCCATCTGCCTGTTGGGAGATGACCATCACACTGGGTGATGTGGCTTGTCTCCTAGGCATCCCCATCGTTGGACGACTCATTGAGGAGGATGACTTAGATCATGACCATGGTGTAGAGCTGATGGTGAATCACCTATTGCTTCTAGTGGAGGAAGCGGTGGAGCAGGTGAGTAATAATTCAAGTGTCTTTGTCACTTACACGGCCCTGAAAGAACGTTATGACCACCTGTTGAATAGGTGTAACTATTTGCTGGGGAGGATTTATCAGATGAGGGGGAGGAGGAGCTGAGTCGTATTAGGCCCGCCTGTGTTAAGGCGTTTTTGTTGCTCTTGTTTGGCTACACCCTTTTTGTCGGCAAGAACAGCAAAACCATTAATATGCCATGGATGCTTGCGATTCAGAATTTGGATGACTTAGGCACGTGGTCATGGGGCGCGATGAGACTTGCTTTCTTGTACGAGCAGCTGAATCTTACCTCCAGCTCACATGTTGGCTCTGTTAGAGGTTACATGACCTTGCTTGTGGTAATATATATTTTTCTTATTTTTTTAAGTTAATTGTAAATTTTTACTTTTTCGTATGATACTTGTGTACTGATATAAATTTGTCTCTTTGTGTGTGCAGGGATGGTTTATAGCTCACTTCAGACATGTCGTTTCGAGGAAGAAATATGAAAATTACGAACGGGCTAACCCGTATGTGGGTAGATGGAAACCTAAAAGGGGGTTTGCTGATGCTGATCACTTCAGAGTCTTGATGGAGCATTCTCATGTATTTTGGAGGTCGTACGAGCGCCGACGAGACGTGATGCCTTTTCAAGACGTGTGCTGGTACTCCAGATGGATCATGGCCGATAAACAAAAGATGGTGTGTCACTTGCCGGAGCGGATTCTGAGGCAGTACGACTATGTTCAGATTGTTCCCCGACCTCCTACGACGATTCTGTCTCTTGCCCCAATAGATGTGGTTGTTGCCTTCTTGGAGTTTGCTCTGCATGTCGTTAGCCAGTAGAAAGTGGGGTGAGCCGGTCCCGGACGACGAGCCTTGGACGCATTTAGATGGGTACATGAGATGGTTCTACTGTGTATCTCATCCTCTTATCGTCAGCCCTGCTCCCGTTCTTGAGTACGTGGTTCCCATACCTGTCTACCAGGAGATTCTCGTTGAGTAGGAGTGGGCCAGACTTCCTCCCGATCCATTGCAGGTCATCAGCAGCATGGGAGACAGAGTAGAGCATGTGATGGAGATTCCAGAGGTGGTTTCAAATCCACTCTTTTTCATCATTTTGGAGGGCCTCCGGACCGAGTATAGTGTGTTTGACCATCAGCCGGTTGCACGGAGGAGGAGTAGGAGTCATAGTCCACAGGAGCAGCAATAGTGTCTTATTTTAGTCCTTTTTTAATATTTGTAGTATGTTTATGACGTTTTGGTTGTAATATATTTACATTTGCATGATTGCGCTTATTTATGACATTTTAGTTATTTTTCGTTAATATTGCGTATAAAAATTATGAATGAATGCATGATTTAATGAATTGTTGAATGGATGTTCTTTAAACTGTGAGTTTTGGTTGAATGAATGAAGAAACTTGGGCAAACAGAGAACAAGGCACTACAACTTGTTATGGTCCGAGCACAGAAGCTTGCGTGAGTTAACTCATGTTAAGTTTAACACTAACGTGACTTAACTTACATAAGGTTAAAATGATATTTTCATTTGGGAATGAGAATAACTTTTGGGTAAAGAGCAGAATTCATGTATTTGTAGCACTAGACCAAGCCCAATAAAATCTATGGCGGTTTGACCTATCTAGTAGTGGGGGTACAGAACCAAAGGGCAAATCTGTAAAACCACATACGAGTCCAATAACAAAACAGAAAACTAGGGTATGTTTTTGTTACTATAATCTCTGGCTATTGCGACACAGTTCTCACTCACTCGCTTTTTCACAACGCATAAACAAAAACGCTCTTTGCTCTCTCTCTCTTTCCTCAACTCCGCGGCTTAGATCTGAGGAGTTTTGGAAACCCTAATAACCAATCGTTCTCTTCAACATCGATTTTTCTCTCACCGATCATCAACCTTTTCATCATCTCTTAAGGTCGCTTTTTTCTTATCATCTTTTACTATTCGCTTTTTTTTTCCTTTTGTTTTGATTGTTTTTTTTTATTGTTTTATTTTAATCGATTTACTTTTTATTGTTATTTTTAAGTATTGGATCTGTTTATGGATTTTTTGTTTGATTTGTCTTTTTTGTTTTGTTTTTTTAGCACTGTTCTAACGGTTTCGAAGTTCGATTGTTATTGTTATGGATTCTGTTTTTTGTCGTAGCGTACGATGAATTTGTTTTTTTTTTTGTTTTTCCTATTCATGTTCTATGTTTAGTTTTTTATGCTTGATTTTTATTTCAGGTTAGATTTTTTTGTCGATTAGCATCATTGAATTTATTAATTTAAAAGATTATGTTGGTTTTATTAACGTATCGTTGCTCTAATGATTTGTGTATATGGTTTTGTCAACTTGATTTTATTAAAAGTTAGATTGAAGGAAGTGATTTATGTTTTGGGAACAATTATTTGTTTGAAAGTGTAATTTTTAGTTGACATGAAAAAGGGTTACCCTCTGGTAGATTGAAAAAGTGTATTTTTGGGCGGTGTGCGACTTACTTTGATAATAATTTGCTTGGTTGAGAGAGTGAAGGTAACATATTAGTTGTTTGGTTTGTTGGTGGGAGGGAAGAGATTTTCATAGAGAAAAATGATTAATTTGCTTTTATATACCTATATACCATCAATAGATATGCAAAGTGTTGCCTATACATATTTTGAGAAGATGCAGTTTTATACTTAAATTGTGAATTTTCCTTTGGTTAACATGTTTTCCTTGATTTGGATGGGATTAATGCCAAACTAAGCATGCTTTAGTAATTATTACGTGCTAATATTATTCCTTTTTATCTTGCAGTCATGGCAGGCGTTGCACCAGAGGGTTCACAGTTTGATGCTAAGCAGTTTGATTCAAAAATGAATGAGTTGTAAGTACAACCCCGTCATAGCTTTGTTTTTGTTGTTTTGTTTTCAAGTGAAGTATACAATTCTGATTTTTATTAGCGTCTATTTAGTGTTACTAGTCTTGTTTTTGTCTAACTTCGGGTACATACCTTCAATGCATCTACAGACTCACAACTGATGCACAGGACTTCTTCACATCTTATGATGAGGTCTATGATAGTTTTGATGCTATGGGCTTGCAAGAGAATCTTCTCAGAGGCATTTACGCATATGGTAGATTTAATCTTTTCTGTCCTTTTCTACTTCATTCTATACCAATCTTTAATTTTTAAACCAGATGGGAATTTTTCATGCTTTCATCTTGTTCGAATTAAAATGTTATTGTTGGGCTCTTTTGGTCCTTAAATTTTGTATAGTATCGTGGCAGCTAAAATCTTCCATACTGTGAAATATACCCCTGTTTTTTTTTCCTATTTATCACGGTTGTTTCTTTATAATTTTTGAAATTGGATTATTTTTATCACTATCATAAGCTTGATTTCTACTTTCTCTTCAAAAAATCCAAAATTGTTCTTGTTTCTCTGAGTTTTATGCATGTAAAATGAATCTATCTTCCTTTTTCTACATAATATATCCTCTCATTTACTATATAAACTTTTTGCATATTTTGTTCCACCTTGCTAATGTTGTATGACTTTTTTCAGCTGTATTTTTGTACAAACAAGTATTTGCATTGCCGAGTCTTTTATTGATATATAAATGTACACACAAATCCTTAATAACTAGTTTGATTTGTGATTAGGTTTTGAGAAGCCATCAGCTATTCAGCAACGGGGAATAGTTCCATTTATCAAGGGTCTTGATGTTATACAACAGGCCCAGTCTGGAACAGGGAAGACTGCAACCTTCTGCTCTGGGATTTTGCAGCAACTTGACTACAGTGTGACAGAATGCCAAGCCTTGGTCTTGGCACCTACTCGTGAGCTTGCTCAGCAGATTGAGAAGGTCATGCGTGCACTTGGAGATTATCTAGGTGTGAAGGTGCATGCTTGTGTCGGAGGAACCAGTGTTCGTGAAGATCAGCGCATTCTATCAAGCGGAGTTCATGTTGTTGTTGGTACCCCTGGTCGTGTATTTGACATGCTTCGCAGACAGTCGCTTCGGCCAGATTACATCAAAATGTTTGTATTGGACGAGGCTGATGAGATGCTTTCTCGTGGTTTTAAAGATCAGGTACCTTTTAATTTTTATACTCCTATAATTTTACAATGGAAAATGCTAAGGACTACGTATAGTAATTGAGTCTAAAAAGCCGTATTATCAATTTTTTAATAGTACAAAAAATATTATTTTCAATTCAAAACTTCTACTTTTAGTTCTTTTAACATGTACCCTTAGGGAACAAGTTACCATGACCTTTTTTCAATATAATAAATACTGATTTTATATCTTGTTTCTGATATACAATATTCACCCACCACTTGTTTTGTATATTGATGGTAAACTCCATTCTTATCCACGTTCATGAAGTTTCTTCCGTACATCTATTTTATTTATGTATTTGTATTTCTAACATTTCAAATCATTTTTAACATTCTGTGTTCAGACTTAAAATCTATTTTTTATGCATGAAATTTCGTTTGGAGAGTTAGTTTTGAGGCATAGAATCACATTCCCAGGTATGCTGTTTCTGGGAATTGTACCTCTAGGAATTATGTTCTTATCAATTTGTAATTCTATTTGTTTTTAAAATTTAATGTTGAAAAACAGATTAAGGTGGGAAATTGTGTAAGTATGGAATAGAAGTATGGAATTTAACATTCTATCCTCCCGAGCTTTAACATAGAGTATGGATATATTACATTCATGTAAATATTCATTAAAACAAACCAGGGAATATTGTTTTAACCCGTTTTAAAATGAAAACATATTTTGCATACCTTGAAACAAACACTCATACTATCAGTAGCAAAACTAAAATATGGAATCAAGCTCCTTTCAAATTTGTTAAGATTTTATCTGTAGGGTTAGTTTTTTAGAACTTGTCCGAAACATGGAAATATATATTTTCTAGCTCACTTTCCCGGCAATATTATTGCTGCCCTTAAACAAACAGTCTCATACTATTGGGGTTACAACTAAAACGTGAATAAAAGTTCCTTTCAGCTATCTTGAAGATTGGATCTTTATTTGCCTACTGATTTATTATTATCCTAAAAGAGTTGATCTATACATGTTATAACCTTCACTTTTATTTTCAGATCTATGATATATTTCAGCTGTTGCCATCCAAGATTCAAGTCGGAGTTTTCTCTGCTACAATGCCTCCTGAGGCACTTGAGATCACAAGGAAATTCATGAACAAACCTGTGAGGATTCTTGTGAAGCGTGATGAGCTCACCTTGGAGGGTATTAAGCAGTTTTATGTCAATGTTGATAAGGAGGAATGGAAGCTCGACACACTCTGTGATCTTTATGAGACTTTGGCTATCACCCAGAGTGTCATTTTTGTTAACACCAGACGAAAGGTTGACTGGCTGACTGACAAGATGAGAAGCCGTGACCACACAGTCTCAGCAACTCACGGAGATATGGACCAGAACACTAGGGACATTATCATGCGTGAATTCCGTTCTGGATCTTCCCGTGTTTTGATAACTACTGATCTTCTGGCTCGTGGTATTGATGTTCAGCAAGTGTCTTTGGTTATAAATTATGATCTCCCAACACAGCCTGAGAACTATCTCCATCGTATTGGTCGTAGTGGAAGGTTTGGAAGGAAGGGTGTTGCTATTAACTTTGTCACAACTGACGACGAAAGAATGCTTAGTGACATCCAGAAGTTCTACAATGTGTTGATTGAGGAGCTGCCTTCCAATGTTGCTGAACTTCTGTGATGAAATTTTTTCTTCCATCATTACTTAGAGGGAAGTTGGTTTCTGAGGTAAGTGGTATGTAATGTTTCTCCCCTTTTTGCCCCATTTCTTGTATTTCTGTTTTAAAACCTTGTTTGGCCTTTTTAATAGGTGTAGTAATTTATTTTACATTTTTGGTCGTTTGAACATCCTAAGTGATAAGTACTTGCAATGTGGAATGCATTATTGTCTGAATTTGGCTTGTTGATCGTTGTTGCACCTTTTTAACAAGCAAGTTTTTGAATTTATTTGAGTTCTAATATATATGTTGAAGTAGCTTAATTTTTTGTATGTAAACAAAGCTGTATCGCTGGCACTCATTGGATGTGTTTGTTTATTCGGTCAAAGGTTACATAAGTTATGGTTTTATATGATTTAGAAGATTTCATTATCCTGATTGCCGCACAATATTATTAAGCCCTTTTAAGTAAATGAACATGGCCTCGAGTAGTATGTTCGTAATGATCATTACTGCCATCCCAATTGAAACGATTAACACATTTATAGTAGACTGTTTCTATTGAAGGCGGCTAGAAAAGATATTTAGACAATAACTCGCTACTTTAAATTTGATGATGACGATAATTAGTGTCAAATAGCAGGCATCATGCATAACCTGCAATGTAGCCGAATTTGAATAAGTTGCTGTCATTCTGCGATACACTATTTAGTACAGTTTTGCTTTATAAATCTGCAGCAGTTGCAGTTAAACAACCACTTTTTTATGTAAATCTGCCACTGATAACAAGTTAATTCCAAGATAGTTGATACAGTTAACTTCATTAAGTTATTTGTAGATATCATATGTTGATTGGTCGATGTTGATTCTTTCCGTTTTAATTCAAGTTTTTCGTTTCTTGTTATATTTAGTAATAAAAATAAATAATGATAGGCTCGTAGGATAAATGATATAATGTGTGGTGTTAGTAGTGAGACATCGACAATGTTTCCATCAGTAGCCAAGTTTTGACATCCCCAGTCTCTCAATTTTGAGAATAAATAGAAATCGATGACTATTCAGTAACTAAATATAAAATTGTTTGAGATATTTATTTTATTTTTATCATGTTATTTTTTTGTATGAAATGGTTTTTGACAACAAATAAAGTCCGTGTTTCATCATTTAAAAAATTGTGAATTTTATGTAAGAAGTAACTCGTAATTTGGATGATAGATTTCTTACTTGCTTTTCAATAGAACAGAATTGTTTGACATTGAAGTAAAATATCTATATTTGGATGTTTTTATGTTTGAAATTTGATGGATAATGTTACGAAGACAAATTACTTGTTATGAGAAAATATCAAATCCGTTGAAATTACGTTCTCACATGAATAAAATCAATTCATCCCTCAGAAAAAATAAAATCACTTCTGGTCAATGTTCGACGAGAAAATATCAAATTCTTTGAAATTCCGTCCACATAAATTAGCAATTCTGATGGTTTTTTAATTTTGTATTACCAAGAGTAATATTTTACCAAGAGTAATATGAAACGTGAATTAATTATCAAAGGTAGTATATCCAAAGACTTGGTTCAAAAAGGGGTAAAAACTGATGCAATGCCATTGATTCAAATGTTATTCGACATATTAAGTTGATGGTATTTCTGTTTTTTTTTTTTTTTTTTTGTATAGATTGTTATAGACTGCTACATGGTGGAAGTCTATCATATTTTGATGAAATGCCATCGATGATGATCATTTTTAATTTTTTTTAATTTTTTTTTCTCTCTAGGGGATCATTTTTAATTATTTTTAATTTTTTTCTTTCTTTCTAGGGGATCAAAGTTTTAATATAAGAGGTCTCTTTGTTTGAAAACATTTTGTTTTGGTAGGTAAGTTGGAGTTTTAAGAGTAGGCAATTGATTTTCTGACTTTCAATACTTCATAAAAACACAAGTAAAAGACTAAAATACCCCTAGCGATAGTTAACTACTCCTGACTTATAACTAAAAAACATGCCGGCAGTTAACTGCCGCTGGATTTTTTGGTCATTTATTTGTGTTACTAAGACACAATGAATGTCAAAAAAGCAATCTTCTTAAGAGTATTTTACTTTGGATCGACCCAACTATTTCCCTACTATTTTTTTTTATAACAAAAATTTGAATGTAAACGCACCACAGAACTGACATTAGAACTATTTTAACACCTTAAAATCATCACATATCATTTGCAACACCCGAATAATTTTATTTCCTTAAAATCAAACAGTTATAGTTATATTATACATAAATAAATTTAACAGTCAATTTTTAATAAAATATGATGGATTGAGTGATAGATCCAACATCGAGAAGGCGGATCATAAGTTGGAAGAAGAGAGTACAATAATCATTCATGTTGGTATAAGGATTTAATTTTCCCTCTATTTTTTTTTTTACAAAATAAAAGATATTCATTCATATAAATTTATAGAGTACATCGATATAATACAAATTTGCTAAAAACAAAATATGAGTTTGTGAACAGGCTCACAACATCCATGTTAATAGCATAAAACGGAAAAGTACAAATGCATACACATATGACTATAATTAAATTTAAATCTCCGGAATAACATGTCTCCGGATCTGCAACGTGGATGACGCCAAAGTCATTGATTGGATTTGCACTGGATCGAAGCTGATCTGACAATCTGAACTGATCAAATACTTGAGAGAAACAAGAAAAACAAACAACGTCGTTCAAAGACAACGAACAAACCAACGTCGCACGAAGACGATGAAATCACAAAATAAAAAACAAAATAGATGTGAAAATCACTTATTTCAATAAAAGGAAAAGAGAAAAACGAGTTAGAGGAGTAATTTTGTGTTAAAAATTGACCCTAAATCACAAGAGAGAGAAAGAGAAAATGAGAAAACGTTTCAAGTTTATTTAATTTTCCCTCTTAATATGCTTTAAATTTAAAACATGATTTATTGTATAATTCTTATGTTAGTCATAAATCATAATGATTGGGTATTCAAAAAAGTTAACTTTTAGGATTTGTTTTGTGGTCTGGGTTTGAACCCCAAAACCTTACATATATTATGTATTATCCCTATCAATTGAGATAAACTCACGATTACAACTTTTAAAATTTAAAGGGTATGCAATATTAATGTAAGATAATTTTACACAGGCAATGGAAACCCCTGTACTTGTAAGCGTATTGAAATGAGTGGTACGACATAGAAAGAAATGGTGATCCTTTGTTGAGTGTCCGGATAAAATAATTTTATGAAATGAACATATTATATATACAATTTTATTCCGGTAGATAAACGAAATGATATTATCCATCGAAAAACAAACACAATTGAAAAGTTGGGGTTAAAACCACAACAAGGTCTAACAAATTTAACAATAATGTCAGTTGAGTTAAAATATGTGGATGACTACACATTTTTTTGTCAAGTGGTCTAGTGGCTAAAGCTTACACAATTTAATTGTAGAGAAGTGGAATGTCCAGGGTTCGAACTCCGACCCTGTATATAAAATGCGATATCCCTACAACTAAGCTAAGTTCACGGGACGTAATAAAAAAATGATTAAAAAAAATATCTTAGTAATAAAAACAAACAAAGCTACTAATAATAAGGTGAAATTTGAGAAGACCACCAGCCACACGAACGTATCCAACAAATTAAAATTATTAGAGGCAAAATGATACAGGGTGATTATATTATATATATATAATCAGTACTCCATTAGCAACAAGCTGAATCACAAAAGATTTCATCTATTCTATAAGTGATTCAATCTAGGTAAGCTTAGTAATAGTAATTCAATTCACTCACTACCATTGCACCTCGTCCTGCATTTGAGAAAAAGCATACAAGATGAAGGGTACGGACGACTCGTCAGCTCGGAGATCACGATCTTCGAGCTCTAAGGTTGACAAAAACATATATTAATTCTCTTTTCCTTGTATGGATCACATCACCATTTTCCCTAAAAACACATTAATTCTCTTTCACTTGAACAATAAACTTCTAAAAATGATATCAATTATCAATTCATTTAGTTTTTTTTCTTCCCTACATTACTCTTAAAGAGATGTAATAATTTAAATTTACTCAACAACCGATGAAAATTAGTCAAGAGACAAAACAAATTTATATATTGACCTAATTTTCATTGGATGTTGGGTTAGTTATCCATTTCTTCATGTATAGTTTAGATCTCACCATCAATTTAATGTTATTATTACCCTCATCAATCTCTTTTTTCTTTTTTTGTTACAAAAGAGCGCAAAGTCCAATGAAAAAACAAAGAAACTAATATGACGTTTCTAGACACGCAAGCCTCGAAAAGATCATCAAATGAAAGACTTTGTAGCTCGCTAGGACGAGTCTCTAAAAGATAAAATTCATAGAATCCATCAAAATGCTAATATTAGCAAGCCAATTTGCACTTATGTTGCCCTCACGTAATGTACGGTTAACTTGGACAGTCCAACTAAAGTTCAAAAACTTTTGAATACGCTGAACCAATGTAAGAATAGTCCCACTAAACTTGCGATTATCAGTAATCACGTCTACAAAAACCTTCGAGTCACTTTCTACTATAAGATGAGTTATATCCTCTCTCCAAGCCATGTATAAACCCATATACACACCCCCATAATTCAACATAAAAAGCATCACACAATCCAATCTTCTTGGTGTAACCTTTGATCCATCTTTCGTCGGAGTCCCGAAGGAGACCTCCACACCCTGCAAGAGTGCCAACTCCCTTCCATGCTCCATCAATGTTGAGTTTAACCCAACCAATCCAAGATCATTCCCATCCAATATATATGGACTCCTTTTTTTCTTTTTTCTTTTTCCTTTTTGAAATCTTCTATGAATAGGATCTAGGGTAATGTCATCTATTTCTTTAATGAATATGTGAATTTCCTAAGTTGGGTTGCTTGGTCTTTGAAAATATGCTTAAAAAATAGATTTGTTCTGCCACGTCCTCAAGTACCAACATGTCGTCATGAAAGTAGTCTATCAAGTGGCTGGGTTATCTCCAATACCTTTTTTTGTTGAGGTTGTTGAAGATCCACTCCCTGCACTCAAAAGAGGAAAAATGAGTTACATAATTAGATGAGACAAGTTTGAGCCATACCTAAGTGTCATACAAGCAGTCACATAAGACATGAACTTATAAGAAAAAACTAATAATGTTTTAATAAGATACATGTACTCTCATCTATCTCTATTACAAGAAAAAACTCAATTTTTTTTGTCAAGTAGCCTGGTGGCTGGAGCTCACACAATTTAATTGTAGAGAAGAGAGGTGTCTAGGGTTCGAACCCCGACCCTACATATAATATGCAATATCCCTACCAACTGAGTTAAGTTCACAGGAAAAAACTCAATTTCTATATTCATTAAATAACTTATATATTTGAATAAGATACACCGGTTATTCCAGGGACGGAGCTAAGTACATTAAAATAGGGGCAGTCGCCACCCCAAATTACAATGTGGGTATGAGCCATCTATCTCCTAAATCCTATTTCGCCCACTTAATATTTGGCAAAAATTGAAAGCTTTGTGACAACCAATCAGAATTGACTAATACCACATTAATTTGCAATACACTAGGCAAAGTTTTATTAACTAAAGTGGTACGTGTTTTTTCTCCATGGGTCAAATTTGTAAAACCAATTCATTTATACACTTTAGATGATATTGTCTCGGTACTCTTTCCCATAAATTTCTATTATTTTTATTTAGTTAAGTATATTTTTATTTTCAGAAATAATGAAATGATTCAAGTGGTAAGAGATTTATGTCTCTTAAGTAAAATGGTTGATCGACGAAGATTAACCACTGTTATCGACGGGGATTAATCATTGTTAAACAACGGCGTAAACTTAGTACCATTAACATGGTAAATCAAAAAAGAAAAAGAAGTTTTATTTTCTAAAATTACAAAATAGAGAACTAAACTTAATAAAAAAGATATTTTTTAGAGGTGCAAAACTATTTTATAGGGACCCAAAAATGAATTTAAATGTGTTTATATTTATATTATATATTTGAAAAACTAAAGTTTTTGGAGAGGTTGAAAAAACTAAAGTTAATTGTCGATTTTACTTATCGTGTGTCAAATTTCACCACCCTTAATAATTTTTTCTAACTCCGTCCATAGGTTATTCAATACATATAAAAAAAATTAGTCTTTTTGTAGGAACTAAAAATAGCAAATTTTTATTGAAAAACAACAACTATTTATTAAAATGTTATATATTTAATATAAAATGTACATGTTTCAATACAAAATTATTAGTACTTTAATCTTCTTGTAAACTTACACATTATAGAAAAATCCTTTCTTATAATAGAGACCGAAAATAGTAACTTTTTAACAAATTTATTACCTTTAAACTTTCTTAATTATTGTAATTTATTCTATGGAGGAAATAGGCATGGAGTCATAATGTTAATTAATAAAGGACCAAATGCAACCGATGGTGAGACATACTATAGGGGTTGGACTTTGAAATCTATAGTCTTTGCGTATTTATATGTCGATGACGTAAGAAAATATTTATAGCTTCGCTTCACAATAATATGACCGTGGCTACTGCTCCATTAACGCGTTCCACGTAAAGTTATTCCTCCCGCGTAATTTCCTCACTCCGATGGAGGAACCTTCCAACCCCATTTCCTCGTCGTATCCACACACTCAACCCATCTTAACTTCTAAATTGGTTATTGAATAACTTATATATATGGATTAAAATATATTTTAGATATATTGGTTATTTAACAAATTTTAATAAATAAATATTTGTTTTTTTTTGGTCAGGTAGCCTAGTGGCTAGAATTCAGCTTATATGGTGAATAAATGAGGTGTCCGGGGTTCGAACCCCAACCCTTGCATATAACAATGCATTGTCCTACCAACTGAGTTAAGCTCACGAGACTAAATAAATATTTGTTTATTAATGTGATTAGAAGGAGTATATATATACAATGATTTGTAGATTTCTGAAACCGTAATACAAATTCAATATTCATCACCACGCTTGTAAATTTTTAGTCAAATTCTTACATTAACATCTTTGATTTGACTCTTATATCAGGTTAAATAAATTTTAATTGTAATTTAGTATTAAAAGCTAACACATATGATTAAAGTACATGTCCGACAATTAGAAAATTTTGGCAATGTTGATCTTTATAAGCAATTTTTACTTTTATTAAGAAAATTTTATGGTGTAGTTATTGTGTATATGTTATGTATAGATGTACCTAAATAACCATTGAATATGTATATAGTTCATTCTTGTTTTTCATATTTTAAAAAATTAATTATATTAATTAGAGGTTTATTTGAAAAAGAAGTATTAAATGTATCTTATAATTAAAAAAGTTTTTATTTAAAGACATTTATTGGTCCCACCTTCTACTTTATAAAATACTCCAATCACTAACAAACAATCACAATTCACACACCCCAAAACAAAAAGACAAAATATAAAATAAAATAAAATACAATGCCAAGACATATTCCAAAGTTTCTGCTCAGTTCCTCATATCTTTATCATTTTATTTTTCACATTATTTTTTGAACTAAGGATAAATTTTTGTTGATACAAAATTATTTATACCGACATATGCCACTTCTTGGTCCTCACACCTCACCCAAGCACCACAACACAAGACAACACCCATTTTTTTCTCTAATTTAATTTAATTCAGCTTAATTTACCGTCATTATAAAATTAATTATTTTTTTATTTTTTGTATTAGAGCTTGATTAATCTTAATTACCTCGTTTCGAATCATTTCTGATTCCTCTCTCTTTCTCTCTCTATAAATATAAATAAACAACTTTTGCTAAGTCTGTTAATTCAGTTTACTATGGCAATTTCCAATACACCGGAAACCACCGCCACAGCCACCGTAACAACCATCCAAACCGACACAGATCTCAAACACTCTTCACTCCGACGACGACCGAGCGCCACATCAACCGCCGGTGGTCTCTTCGACGCGGAAAGTGCAGCTGCAGATGCGGTTCGAGATTCAGCTTCCGATGATTCGTTGAACGGTAAGATCAACAACGAAGAAGAGGTTAAAGATCGAAAAACGGATCATGCAGAAGGAATTGTTGATGATGATGATGATAATGCGGTTAAGAAGAATGGTGGTAATGACGTCATCAATGATCGTGAAAATGTTGCCGTCGATTTCAAATTCACTTATCGTCCTTCAGTTCCCGCTCACCGGAGAATCAAAGAAAGTCCTCTTAGCTCCGGCAATATTTTTAGACAGGTTGATTTTCAAGTTCTTGTTGTTGTTGATTTCAGTTTTGCATGGCTCGTTTCGTGCCTCGTAATCCACTTGATTAACGATAAACCAAATTTGTTAATGTAATTAATCGAGTTTTGTTGCTGATATTAACGGTTTTTAATATTTTTTAATATAAATAATAAATGATAATAGTATACTTCCTCGAAGTTAGGTGTGTCCGACACGACATTTGTGATTACATTCAATAACGTAATTTTGAGGACATTTGCGATTATATTCAGTTACGTCATTTTGAGAAATTAGTATCGATGTCGATGTATTAGTGTGAGGTCTGGTGTTTGCGTCTGAGTCCGTATTTCATAGCTCATTAGAAGTATCACTGAGTTGGCATGGTTTTGGAGTTGAGAAAATTTTAAGCTATTTTTATTATATTATAAAATAAAATGTAATTTTAAATTATCTATAAAAAATATTAATTTATTTTATATAGATTTTTGCTTCACTCTTGAATTTATACATGTTTCTTTTTGTATACAGTATGCTGCTGTTTGATTTCTTGATTAATTTATACTTGAGGTGCTAGCTCAGTAGTAAGAGCTTAGCCCTCATGACCTTACGGTACACAGTTGTAAAATGGTTATTAATGTTCCTTTAATTAATAAAAATTTCTTGATTAACTTGTGTTGTGTGTTTAATTAAATGAAATGGTACTTTTGAGTTTGTCAAAACTACATTTTTTTTCTTATCATAGGGGCTTGCTTAGTTGTTTTGGCATCTTCTGTAATTATTGTTTTATGAATAACTAGTTACTACTAATTTACTAATCAATGAATTACAGAGTCATGCAGGACTGTTCAATCTCTGTATTGTGGTGCTTGTTGCGGTGAATAGTAGGCTTATTATTGAAAATCTGATGAAGGTTTGTCTATTTATCTGCAAAATTTGAATTTCCAACTTGTAAAAAATGCTTTTTTTTATCTGTTTAAGCGATTTTATTTTTCTAAATTTTTATTTTTATATGTAATTTTATGTTTTGCAGTATGGATGGTTGATTCGATCAGGCTTTTGGTTTAGTTCGAAATCGTTGAGAGATTGGCCCCTTTTCATGTGTTGGTAATGAGTTTGATGATCCCCTTTAAGAATAGATTTATACTGTTATTTGACATTCTGTAACAATGTTTATGATTCTTTCACAGTCTTAGTCTTGCAATATTTCCACTTGCTGCCTTTGTAGTCGAAAAGTTAGCACAACAAAAGCGTATTTCTGAACCAGTAAGTGATTTTCTCAAGTAAGCTTTTATTATATTTCATTTCATGGGGAAAATAAGTGTCTTGTGAACCCTTCTGTTCCTTGATTGTTGTGCAAGTAACAACAGTTTTACAGTATAATTAATTGCGGTGTGATATTTTTAGTCACGTGATTTTCAATATTTGACATGCATTGGAATATTGATTTGAATGTTGTAGGTTGTTGTTCTACTTCATATTGTAATTACAACTGTTGCAATTATCTATCCAGTTTTAGTCATCCTCAGGTCAGTATAGACTTAAAAGTTGACTCCTCGACTTCTATCTAGACTAATTCAGACAATTGTTATCATTCATGTATCATATATCAATTTTGAAGATTTAAATTATAAGCTTCATTTAATGAATGTGTTATAGTCATGAAATTATGTCAATATCTAGGAAGGGATGTTTGAACATTATTTTTGCATCATATTAGAAAAGTTTCAAAGCTGTTTGAGGAACCTCATTTTAGTGTTTGGTTCGTATTATGAAGAAGTTAAATTATATTTCAAATTAATATAATTAGAAACACAGAAGGTAATGTCAAGGGAACAAACAATTGGGAACAACTTTGTGGCTTCTTCATAGATATTCATGTCATGTGATAAAGGCATGTGACAGACATTCATGTAACACTTGCAAGCTCTTAACTGACTATTTGATCAAAGTAAATCCCTGTGTTTCTTGAGCATAAAAGTTGACCACATCTGTGGCATTTATTTTAAACATTGATTTGCCTTATGATGGATATAATATCTATAATAAAAGGTTCTTCTTGGTCATTTCATGGGCATTGGTATTGTGAAGATATCTTATGGATCCTTGGCCTTGCTGTGCAGGTGCGATTCTGCTTTTTTATCTGGTTCCACGTTGATGCTATTGACTTGCATAGTGTGGTTAAAATTGGTGTCATATGCACATACAACCTATGATATGAGAGCGCTTTCTGTTTCAAATGACAAGGTAGTGATTAGTATTTCGATAAATTTAAGAGGTTATGCTGTACGTTCTATGTGGTTTTTAGTCTTTGAACAACAAAGTCCTGCATGATTACACTGTAGTCTATGGTTCTAGTATTCTAATTGTTATAGTAAAATCCATTCTGCTTCCACTTCCAATCCTCTGTTCTTAGCTTCTTGCTGGATGGTGATATTATGCTATAATCTGTTCAAATGAGTGTGTGATAAAAGTTATGCTTTTTCCCCTTATTCAATCATGTTACCTGTGGTATAGGGAGAAACAGTGCCCGATACTTTGAATATGGAGTACCCACACAATGTGAACTTCAAGAGTTTAGCATACTTCATGGTTGCTCCTACATTATGCTACCAGGTAACAAAAGTTTTTAACTTAAGTGTTGATATATGTAATTCTTGCATGTAAAATTATTGTGTCATCGTTGCCTCGTTTTGGATTCTCATCTTCTACCGACATTTGCATGCATTTATTTTTTCTGATGAAAGCATATACAAGGCACTGTTCTGCGGACTTATTTATGGTTATACTTTTGGTTTGGAGTGTGTTTGAGGTTTTTAGAGTAAGGTCCTGTCAGAATCTGTTGCACACTGTTTCTCCCAGGTTCTCTCTTCACCAGTGGATTTTTTCTATGTACTACTTCCTCAACTTGTCTCTGATCTTTAAATCAATTTGTCTGACTGTCTATTCTTTCCTCCTTTTGGTCATCTGCTTAGGTTTTATAGCCTCTGTTGGCTCTTTGACCCTGATCGTTGATGCATTTTCTCCCAGCTGCGGTAGATGTAATTTGGCTTCTCCTATCTAAGCTGTAGTTACAACCCTTGCTTCTGTCTCAAATGTGATTGGTCTCGGCTTATTTGTTGACTTCCAAATGGTGTTATGTGAGGTCCATACATATTTCCCTCTTTAGAAGATTTCCCTTGTAGCAAGCTTGAAGATTAGTATGCTTTCACTTGAGGTCAAGTGCTAGAATACCTCCAAAATATCTCATCAAATCATCACTTTATCATAAAATATTTAAGAATATCTCACAACCATTATATTGTTTTTTAAATTTCCTTATTTTCATGATTTATTCTTTATTTAATTAGGATTAGATTTTTTTTCCACAGGATTAGGATCACCATTCTAGTATAAACACGGGTTATTGTTTTATCTTGTGTTAAGAGTCCCACATTGGACGAGATGAGGTCTGAAAATGTGTTTATAAGTGGTGGGTAGTACTAACCTTACAGTTTCACCAAAATAAAAAGTCTTAACCATACAAGCCGGTTTTTTTCTAAGATGGTATTAAAGCCTATCTAAGATCCGGTTGGGCCACCTGCTATCAGGTTACCTCTGTTGGACCACTCAGGTCACGCCCCAAGTGACCAGTCCTGGGTGTGAGTGAGCGTGTTAAGAGCACCACATTGGATGAAAGCGGTGGGTAGTCCTACTCCTCACCTTACAAGCCGGTTTTGTAAAGGACAAATTATAAGATTTTTTAACATATTCACATCATTATTAATATAATTTTATTGTTCTGAGTATTCCTTTTCCTCCCTCTATACATGGAAGACAAAAACAAAATAACTTCAACAAGTGATTGGTGATAAATTTGTTCTTAGATAAAATTATGATATTGATTTTACTCGTGTAATTTGCGCTTCTATTTCTTATGTGATGAATTAATGTTATAGCCAAGCTATCCTCGCACACCTTCGGTTCGAAAGGGTTGGGTCTGTCGACAACTTCTCAAGCTGGTCATATTTACAGGAGTTATGGGATTTATAATAGAACAAGTAAGAAGTAGCTGTTAATAAATGTACTTGTAATTTTGATCCTTTTTCCCTTCATTTTTTTATTCAACTATCTGCAGATATTCTGAGTGATGACATTATTTTATTTAAATAATTTTTGCAGTATATGAATCCTATTGTCCAGAATTCACAACATCCTTTGAAAGGAAACCTTCTATATGCCATTGAGAGAGTTCTGAAGCTTTCTGTTCCAAATGTTTATGTCTGGCTCTGCATGTTCTACTGCTTTTTCCATCTTTGGTATATATTTCCTCTTTGCTTTGGTTCAACATATACATAACTTTTTTTTAAAAGCATATTAGAATTAAATTGCCATAGTTTGTTGTGTTCATTGCCTCAAAGATTGTTCCATGTCAGAACTAACAACAGACACCAAAACTAGCTGATTCCTTGGCAATGTCCTAAGGATTGTGCATTTATGTGTCTGTTATTGCTTGATTTATCAACACTTATGAAACGGAGAGTTTTATTATATTGAGGAGTTGGAGTATTTTTGCCGTGACCTATGAGGATGTCATGTTGTTATTTTTCTCTCTTATTTCTTGTTTCTTGTCATCTATAAATTTATACTGTTATGAAATAGTTTAGAGTTGTATTCATGCAAAAGGGCTGCCTATTATGTTTTGATCTCTGTCTTATTTATGTATATTATATTAAAAGTAAAGCTTTTCTTTGATAGTTTTTTCATATTAATACTTACAACATTTGATTCTTAAAGCCACTGTTGTAATATAGGTTAAATATACTTGCGGAGCTTCTCCGGTTTGGTGATCGTGAGTTCTACAAAGATTGGTGGAATGCCCAAACGGTTGAAGAGGTAGGCTCTTTGTCCTGGTGTGTTCTTAGGTGATTTTAGTTACAATATTTCCATGAAGAAAATCCACGACTCATTTTTGTTGAATGCATTTCTGCTGCTGCTGTCATCAGTATTGGAGGATGTGGAATATGGTATGTTTCCTTTTCAGTCTTACTTCTACAAAAATGATATGCTGCTCTAAGTTTTTGGATGAAATTATTGTGCACATATTTCATATTTGATATCAGCCTGAGATTTGAGAGAAATTATTACTTTTTGAATTATTTATTTGTGAGGTTACAATACATGAGTTGCAGCTTGCCTCGCTAACTAGCCTTAACAGAGTTGTAACTCCTAATGATCTGACATTATTTAACAGGAATCACAACAGAGTTGGAATATTCTAGAAACTAACATGATTAGAATATTTTAGAAACTCTACACAAGGCCTAGTCTTACACATGCAATACTCTATACTCAGTACTCTGTCAAAGGATGATATCTAGGCTGATTTAACATGTTATCTAAGCCAGAAAGTAAGTTTCTTTTTTCATCTGACTTTCTGGCTTACCTTTCCCGCATTTACTGAGTATATGGTTCCGGAATCGGATTTAGAACATATTAGAAATTTTAAAAAATATTTTGTTCCTTCAACAAAAAAAAATAAAATAAAATTGTAGATCCATCACTATTCAACTGAGTGGATTTCTTCATGTTACAGCCTGTGCACAAATGGATGGTTCGCCACGTGTATTTCCCCTGCATAAGGTTTGGTATACCCAAGGTAATCAAGCACCTTCCTATCTAGCTGAGTGTATTCTGTCTGTGTGATACTTTCAAAGCATATTTTAGACACAAATGAAAAGTTTGTCTTCAGAGTAATTTCATGCATTACTTTTATAATTTGACATTTTTTGGAGTAAGAATAATAATAATGTTACATTATTTGTAAAAGTAATAATGTTACATAAATAGTAAAAATAAATAAATTATCTTTTCTTGCATTATGTGTATAACATCAGTGCTTTGTATTTTCCTTCAGATGAATTGGCCATCCCTTATTGACGGGTTGGTTATTGGTGAAAAGTTTTCAACTGATACACAATATTCAAACTTTGTATTTTCCTTCAGATGATTTTGGTTTGGAATCTGTACCAGTGTGCTAACCTTGTTGCCCTTCAATTTTTGGCTCTTTGCGTTAAGCTACCTGTTAATAACATCATTGCTTCTCATTGATTTAGATTGGATTATCATGTGTAAAAGATAGATCTCTTTTATTTTCTTAGTTCTTTGTGTGAGTGATTGTGATTTTCATCCTATACAGGGTGCTGCTGCTTTGACTGCTTTCCTGGTTTCTGCCGTGTTCCATGAGGTGCATGGTTTATCTCTGTCTATTTCCCCATCTATTGCGTTCCCTTTTGCTTTTATTTTTGTTTGATTGTTTAAAATTTTTCTCATAAATTTTCTTTCAATTGAGTGTAGCTATGCATTGCTGTTCCTTGCCGCATGTTCAAGTTGTGGGCTTTTATTGGAATTATGTTCCAGGTAAAGGCTTAGTGCCATATTCTTCTACAGCCAACTGAATGAACTTTCACCCTTACAGGAAATGAAAATCTGAAGTGATAGTTTCTATTCTTCTACAGCCAACTGAATGAAAATGTTTACTACACAATTTGTCCGGTCTCAGTTGTTGTTGATAGACGTGATATAATCTGTATTTTAGATTCAGTTGACATGATAATGATGAATGTTTTTGCGTTCTTTATAGGTTCCTTTGGTCTTGATCACTAATTACCTGCAAAATAAATACAGAAACTCAATGGTATGTCTTTAAATTGTCCTATTTAAGAATTTACTCTAATAGTCTATTACATATTTACTATCTTTAAGTTGATTTATTGGTTTTTAATTCTTATTTTCTTCATGCCAGGTTGGAAATATGATTTTTTGGTTCATATTTTGTATTCTTGGTCAACCCATGTGTGTGCTACTATACTATCATGACTTGATGAATAGGAAAGGTGAAATTGACTGAGGTAGCATTACATCATTACAGTTATGTGGATGAGCTTTTCATTTCGCAGAGCTAAATCGATGTACATATGTTGCTCAATGTTATCTCTAGTGATTATCATCTGCTATGACAGTTGTTCATATGAGTTAAGCATTTCCTTGTGATTTGCTTCGGCTTTTTGAAGTTAGTTCATCTATGTATTTATTTAACTGAATTGCTTTGGCACTTCAGCAATATGCAAGCAATTTTGACAGCAGCACATTAACAATGTCATGTGCTAAAGTAAAAAAAAAAACTAACAGGTTTCGGATAATTGAGGCATAAGCTGTAATTGCCTAAATGGTTTAGCTGTAGATGATTCATGGAAGTTTTAACTTTGAATAATGATGGCTAGTGTTGATTGAAACTTAAATTTCCTGCAACCATGTTTAAATTTCATAAATGAGTACTTGGATAAGGGTACCACACTTACCAATCCTTGTGGGAAACATATTTCAAATTGCACGAGTACGCATATCTAGTTTTTTTTTACCAAAGAAAAGTTAACTATTATCATTAATCAACAAATGTTCGATACAAGAAGGATAAGAATAAAAAATACGGTGACTAGCCCAAGAACATGCCGCCCTAGCTAAAGTATGAGCAACCATGTTCGTTTGTCTCCTAACAAACTTCACCTCGAAGTTGAAATGTAAAGATAACTGATAAATAATACTAGAAACAATAACATAGAATTCCGAATCACCATGTCCCGGAAACGATAGAGCTTGCACTAGAGTAGATGAGTTGGACTCGAAGACAATCCGGTTTCATCTGTTCGCATTAGCAAAGTGAATGGCCTCGAGTAAGGCTATGGCCTCTCCCTCCAATACTGTCATATTTGCCCGCTGCCATTTCGTTTGAGCCCGAATAAACTGCATGCGGGAGTCTCTAACACAACACGCAAAAGATGTAATATGGTTACGGTTATGAAACGCGACATCCACATTGCACTTCAACCACATCTCGCTCGGTTTCTCCCAAACTAAGTTGTTACCTTGCACTCTATTCTGCCTGTGTTGCACAGCCGATGGTGAAGGTTGTTTAAGAACCTCTTGCCATTGTTGCCATGTCTCTAGTGCTGTCCTCCCAATGCTCGTTGAAGTATGATGAGCGTCATTCCAAATGACATCATTACGAGCAGCCCAGATTTGCCAAAGAAGTAAAGCCACCGACCAACAATATTGCGGCTTTCTGACCGACATATATCAAAAACAAAGTCTAGTTTAGTTGATCATTGAAACATAATAAACAATTCCACGAAATCTCCCCCTACTCTTGTCATATTTGAGAGATTTAAAATTGCATTTTTTTGGTTGTGACTTGCATTTGAGAGAAATTATTGCATAACATGTGTTGGTATGTCAGATGTAGTGATGGCATTTTTTGTTATGACTGGCATTTTAGAGAAGTTATTGCATAGCATGAGGGGAAAAATAATTGAAAAAAGCAATGTTAAAAAAGTGGACGTTCATTTGATTCCTTTACGATTTGGCTACTGCCTACTGCTACTATTATCAGTTTCTGATTTGATATAAAATTCTCATTCAAAAGCTCATGAGAAACTATGTTATCTTGAGAACATGTGATTTATCTCTCTCCGTGTGTGTTTAATCGTTCTAATTCATGCGGCGTTTAGCTCAAACAGAACTAAACAAATATAATTGTATGGGTTTGAATTTTATTTCCTCTCAAGTTTGGTATACCTGTCGTTGTTATAAACAATATAATTGGGGAAAAACACAGGTTTTCGGACTCGTGCTGTTTTTAAGAATCATAGGTGGAAAAAAAGCAGCTTCAGTATAACTGTGCAACGTTATAGCACAAAAGGAATAGAAAAGGTCAAGTAGCCCAAAGACTACGAAGTATGAGCTGCCTTGTTAGAATGGGAAACAAAGTATTCCTCGTAAGAATGATTTGGAGAGGTTGTTTTGCTGTAGAGAATCTAAAGCTTTGTTTGTGAGTTTGGAGGGGAAGAGAGGGGAGAGGTTTGGATAAAAAGAAAGGAGTAGATAACATTGAGAGAATGTTCCGAGATTCATTTTTCTTCATAATACAAAATCTTCCTTGGAGGACTCAAAAATTGTATTAGAGCAAACATAATGTTGTTTTGTAGGATGGTGTGGCAAATGGATGGAAATGGAATTTAGACCTTGTCAATGGTTATATAGTCCGTAGAGTTTATCATTTGTTGTCCCATGTGGAACCAACAACTCGTTCTGATATTAATGATATTATTTGAAGAAGAAAAAAGTAATCCCAACGAAAATATTATGTTTTCTCGTCATCTTCTTCATAACTGGATACTTACAAAGGATAACTGAATTAGGCGAGGTACCCTTCAATCTAATTCTCAACATCGTGTGAGTGGATGTGGTATGGAGGAAAGCACATTCGATTGTAATTAATTTGGAAGTATATGGTATCTTATTCGGCATAAATGAGGCATCTCATCAGTCAATCCGTCGTGGATATTGGATCCTCTCTTTCAATTAAGTTAGTTGACATAATCTTCTAAGTTCCTACGATCTTTTTAATATTTGATTTCGTTATTATGTGTTTGAGCAATCATTACAACAGCCGTATTTTTCAACATAAGGAGAAGGTTTTGCAGCACTTGTTGTACAAAATTAAACTTCTACCTTTTTGGTGGTCGAAAGCAAAAAATGCTACTTTTGCTTTTGATTTTGATAATTGGTGGCTTAATCCCCCTTATTGTGCTTGAAATTTATCACTTATAGTTTGTTAGTTTGTTGGTTTTGTTTTAACTGTATCGTCATTGTATCTGATAGCTAAAACTTATGTGTTCTAACTTGCCATCTTGTTAAAAAAAAAAAAAAATAAATTTTGGGCGTTACAATGGTAAATTATAAAATATTTAATTGTTAAAAAATTGGGAAAAGGTACAATTTTTTTATCATATATTTTTTTTCTTCAAAAAATAGATAATTTTTATTTAATAAATATTATATTATTAAAATTTAATGATAGAGAGTTACTAATGATGGAAAGTTAATAAAAATTTATAAGTTATAAATATTTGTCCAATTTTTTTCATATAGGATAGGAGTAAACTAAATAGAGTAAACATGAGTGGAGAGAGAGAGATAGAGAGAGTTCATTTTTTAAAAAAGAAAAAATATATATACATTGAAAAAGATAATATAAAATGAAATATGAGAGAGATAAAAGATGAGAAAGAGAAAATATGGAGGAGAGGAAAAAAGGTGATATATATGTGTGTTGAGAGAGAGATAAGAGAGGAAAATATGTTGTAAGTTATACAGAAATAAAATAGTCAACGAAATGTTTGAGATCCATTTATTTTTTTTTAAGAAAATTGCTTTTTTTACATACAAAAGTTCTTAAAAACACATTGAAATGATGCAAATGCCCCCAACGGTAGTTAACTACTGCTGGGATAAAACCGACGGTAGTTGACTACCGTTCTATTATTTTCAGGTGGTAGTTAACTACCGTTGCGATTTTTGGTACAAACTGCAGAAACCAGATGCAGTTATGCATACTCTCTCAATTTTCAAATTCTCAAAATCTCTACCAATATCATTCAATCTCATTTTCATGAAATTCATCCAAATTTCTTCAACAAAATCAAAAGTAAGTAATTCTAGTGTTATTAACATACAATGTAGTATGCATATGGTGTTTTTTTGTTGATAATTTTAGTTTTAGGGTTTATTTAAATTTTGATTTTTTTGGGTAAGAAATGATTCAATGTTTACATGTTAAGTATTATGAATCCTTGTTAGACTAGATTTAAGTTGAGTAAATGTTTAGATACTTGCATGTTTATGTTTTAGTTTTAGCGTTTATGTAAAATTTGCACTCCAACTGTTTGATGAAATGTTTGAATGAGTTTTTCATTGATTGTTATTAATTTCTTATGGTGTAGATCTGAGGCAACGACCAATTATCCAGTAGATCCGTACACAATGTTAGTTGAAATCTGCTTCAACGGTGGAATGCCCAACAAGTTGTTCAGGGTTCGAGACGACGTCACGCTAAAAGATATGAATGATCAACTAGATGAAATCATCTAACGACTCAACCACGGAGGCACAAGGAGGGTGGAAGATATTTGGTATGAACGTCCATCGTTCGACTCAGTCGGGAGATTGACGTTCATCCAGATGATACTCACGAACGACGATGACGTGAAGAGCATGTTCTTGATATTTGGTCAACACAACATGTTCCCGATGATCGAGATGGATGCTTCATTTCTTAGATCACCTGAAGATATTCTCAAGCGTTTAATTCGGCCAGATGAAGATGCTTATGTAGTGTCTTTATTTTGTTGGAATCAAGTTTTATTCATAGTAGTTTTCTGAGAATGTTGGCATTGAAGTGTGTTATACTTGGTGTAAAGGTTTGCAAATCTCTTTCAAAACTCACAAGAATGAAGAGAACAAAACATGTATTATGTCGAATCAACTATATAGGTTCTCACACCGAATTCCTTCGTATTAGATGAGTGTGACAAACGGGAATGCATTTCTAAGATGTTTTGAGCTTGATCATGATCCTATGTCAATTGAAACTCGTCAATTGTCAGTGCAATAGGATTAAGTTCAAAAGAATATATTCAAATGCATTCATATTTGTCGCTACTTATCTTATACGAAGGAATTCGATGTGAAAACATGCATACTTGATTTGGTAGAATACATGTGTTGTGTTTTCTTCACTCTTTTGAGTTTTGAAAGAGATTTGCAAATTTTTACACTAAGTATAACACACATTAATGCCAAGATTTTAAACAAACAACCACAAATTTAATTTAAATCCAACATCATGATGATACAACGTACTTATGAATAGTCTAATGTAACACAACACTTGTTTAAAACTAAATAAATTTGACGTATTCTATTGTTATGGAATTGATTTTGTGTACTTGTACTTGTGTATGAATTGAATTGATCTTTCTAAAAGGTATCGGGAATGATTGAATGAATAAATGTGGTAGATGATAATGATTAGAAAAAACAATTTTCAACAAATAATAGTGTTATAATGCACCAAATGTCATTTAAAAATTTAGTAAATGAATGTTTTTAAAAAATGCAGTGAATGTTTTTTAAAATATTAACATAAAGTATTGTGAATGAATAAATGAACATAACATATTCTACAAAATGCATGTTTACGGGCTTAAAAAAACAGCATGTCTGTTAATATTTGAAGAAAGGCAAAGTACAACGGTAATTAATTGTAGCTTGCCTAACATTAGTTAAATATCGTTGGTGCAGCAGCAGTTAGCTACCACCAGAGGTATTTACGTCATTTTGATGTGTTTTCAAAAAAATTTGAATGTCTCAAAAGCAAATTTTTGATTTTAATGCAAAGAATCAATACATCCAGCATAATCATTATATTTTACTTTTTATTTTCTTTTATTATTATGTTACAAATTCAAGATTTTACACACTATTCTCTCAAACTCATAACTTTATTGTAATTTAGGGGGTTTCAATCTTTCAGAGCACAACAACATAACCTAACCAAACACGTGCCACCTCTTTCATAGCCCTTGTTTCGACAATGTTGACGGCAATCTGAGAAATTCACACATGGCTCTATGCAATGAAATTTTGGAGTTGACGCAATTGTCAATCCTGCAGCCAGCAAAATAAGTTAAATCATTGATGGTCAACAAAACAAAATTTCATAGTTTTTTATGAAATAGACAAGAACTACACAATCACCAAAATAAATTATTTTTGAACTTTGATCTAGCTAACATTTTATTTTACAAACTTACGAAAATGACAAATTCATATGATAAATGTTGTTGAGTCATACGCATATAACAACTTAAGTTTTATATTAAGAAGAATTCATATTATTTTTTGATGGTAAATTTTATATTAAATATTAAAAATGAAACTGAATAGGAATTTTTAGGTTACCTGAAGGGAGAACCAAAGCAATGCACAAAATCAAGCAAAAAAAGGATTGATAAATGGAAAAGGTCATTGTATGGGATTTCAACTTATGTTTTTATTTTTTGTGAGAAGCATGATCAATAAACATGTTCATTATATATTATCTATAAGATAGAGATGAAGGAAAAACATTAAAGACCTTTGAAAAAATTCAATACACAAAAGAGACTATTGAAAAATAAAAAATATGTTAATGGTATTCAGTATCTTTTTTTGCTGTAAATGTTAATCAACATACTTTATTTGTATTATACTATTATTATTATTATTACACTTGTGTTATTTCTTTTATTTCATACTCAAAATTACAATATGTATGCTTTAGTATATGCATTATTATTATTGTTGTTCACAAAGTATTTTTTTTTACTCAAGGATTCGTACATATGAGGACCTCTTTAATAGATGCCATATAAGTATATGGATAAGCGTTCTTTGAGCATGAGGCTTGCCATGACATTGATGAACCTGTTTAAGAGCCTATTAAAAAAAATTCAAATAGTTTACGGTCCTTCATATTAATTAGACTTAAAATGAAGTCACTAACTACATAACTAACTATTGATAAAAAAAAGAAGATAATAGTGATAAAACAACTACATTACTGATTTTTCTTAATAAGAGATAATAAAAGTTGATCCAATTATTATAGAGTTTGATCCATATTTGATAAGGATGTGTTCAACTCACAATATAGACACAAGAACCTCTTTAATGGACTCATCACTCTTCGAGTTATGAGATATATCTTGACCGGTTAACCCTAAGACCTTACTCACCTAAAAAAATTATTAGAAAAAAAAAACTTTTTTTAATAAGAGTGAAATATACATAAGTGTAAGGTAAATAAAAAATAATGCAAAAATTGTAGGCACGACCAATCGAAAGACATGTTTTCCGTAAAATAAATAACTATTCCCTAATCCTTTAAAAAAGAGCCGTATAATAATTTGTGAAGAACCTTCCTACAATTAAGCACTCCCTAAGATCTTAAATATCCTAAAATCTTAAATATAAGAAGAAAAACAGTACATGTACTATTTGCTAATATTTAAGACCGAAGAAAGTGCTTCTCATGATAAAATTTATTAATAACTTTATTGAAAAATTTGACTGCAACTAATAACTATATTAGTCAATTTCTTTGTAAGTAACAGTCAACTATATACATAATGAAAAACTTCTACCAGTACATTAAAATATAAATGATACACTTTTATTGCGACATAAATGGAAAACTAAATAAAAATAATATAATTTGTGTAATATTAAAATAAAAAGAAAGAGTATAATGGCTAAGTTACACTTTTTGCTTGTATTTGATAGCAGCTTTTAAATGTGATAAAATGAATAAAAACAAATGTGATTAAAAAAACTATGATCAACGACACTAGAAGCATCTAGTAATAGTTGCTCACAGAAAAAAAGTTAAGGTTCCCGCCAAAAAAATAAGTGTGCCAATGTAGATCTAAGCTTTACATCAACAATCTCTGATTTAAGTTATTTCCTTCTCATTCCCTTATCGGCTTTATCATCATGAGAAGATGAGTCGACAATAGAAGCCGAAAGTTCTGCGCTCTGACCTGCGTCTCTTTCGCAGGTCACTGGCAACATAAGCAACTGTTGCAGCGCATGTTAACCGAAATTTGATATGTACAAGATAAAATGGGAAGAAATTATTGATGGGAATCAACATTTTTTAATTTCAAACCCTCCATGCCCTTGAGTGCAGTTTCATAATTCTTGACATGAGAACTATTTCTAGAAGATGTTACTCTCCTTGGATCTAAAGGTCCACTTTGTGAAATTCTTTGTCCACTTGAATTTATGATGACTTTTCCATTGATATCTTCAGTAGCACGAGCACGGAAATTTGAATCAGCGCCGCCAAATGCATTGCGGCTACTACTACCATGAAGTCGCCTTGATCCACTCGACTCGCCCAAGACATTGGCACTTGATAACTGCATGATTTGACACAACACATTACAAAATAATCAATGGTTTTTTTACTTTATTTTTTAAAAGGAAACTGAAGGAAATTAGGAACTTGCAAAAAGATCTTACCATAACATCCTTACTAATAGCAGCATCACTAAGACCTTGATTTTTCTGGTGTGAAATATTTACAGAATTTAAAATGGGTCCCGACATTCTTCGCCTTGAAGAGTTTACTGAAACCATACCAGAATGACGCCCTTCTTCCCTTCCTGCGAGATAATGGGGGAAAAAAATAGAACCAGAAAGCCCAAAATCTCAATATGGTAAAAAATACATGAAACCTGTTAGAAAGACTATTTACTTTCTAAAAATATTTTCAGCATTCATTATAAATAGGCTAACAAGGAGATGGAAGGCTCTTATAGTGAATAATTGTGACAGAAAAGGTGGAAGACAAGCATTTTTCAAGAACAACGAAAACAATGTTTTGACATTTCAAAATTTCTAAAAATGCTAAATCTTTTTCAAAAATTGTAAAGAAAATGTTGGAGGCAACTCCAGGCAAATATTAAGCGCATGGATACAAGTTATTCCAGTAAAATATTGGATTTATATTATTTTATGTTTATTAGTTGAAGTGAAAATGAAAACATAAAATGGAAAGTAAATGGCCATGAAAAATAAAGACAATATCAAAGCAATAGCAACAAATAGGAGACAAAAAATTAAGCCCCTTTTACTTTCTAATAATATTTTAAGTTTTAATTTTTTAAATTTATGTTCATTTTAAATATCAAACAAGATGAAAGACTAATTTAGTGAATAACAATATCAAACGAGATGAAAGACTAATGTATGTTCATTTTTTAAAATGTATGTTCATTTTAAAAATCAAGCTAGAAATAATGCATTTTCAGAAATATGCTAGATCTGTTTTCAAAAATTGTAGGAGGAAATTAGAAAAGAAAATGACCCCTTAGTTATTCTTCCCAAATAAATTTCACAAAGCTAAATAATATTGGTGCATGCAACAGATATAGAGATAGAAGGTTTAAATGCACTAAGGTAGCGTTTGGCCCGGCTTATTTCTGACTTTTCTACACAATAAAAGGAGAAGTTGGGCCAAACACATTTCTTGAGAAGCACTTAATAAAAAAAGTTGCTTATTTTTCTAGTGTAAAATACACAAATAAAGTAGTTTTGCTAAAGTTGTTGAAACTAACTTCTAAAAGTTCTCGGCAACTTTTTTCTATGTATTCCCCTTCGAATCCTATTGAGCACGTTTTATTTTTCATTTTAATTGATTTTTCAGACGGCATGCATGTGCTCTTCAATTGCTAATTGCTATGTATTATTGTTTGTTTGTTTTTACATTTATTTTTGTTAATTGCTATAATTTGTTTATGTTAAAAAATGGTTATCTTCTATTAACCGTATCAATAAATTAGTTATAAAAAACTACTATTCACAATTTGGTATCCTCGTACTTTTCATTGACAATGGTATACTATTATTATTATTTTTAAAGAAATACTATGATGTAAATTTAAAGGTCCACTATTTATATATTTAATCAAGCTTCTTTTTGTAGGTTCATAAAGATTTATTTATTTAGGCCTTTTAATATAATTTACATTATCATAAAAAGATTTTTATTTTCTAAAATATTTTACTGAACGTTCAAATATAATAAATTATATGTTTTTAAATTTTAATTTTTTATATTGTTTAGCAATATATACAAGGAATTTTTTCTTTCATTTTTAAATATTTTAATAGTTATTAGATCTTAACAAGGCATTTTCATCCCAAAAAAAAATCATAAATGAGGTAATCGTTTACGAAATATCTTCAAAAATTACTTAAAATCATAATGTATGAATTTTTATATATCTTATTCCCTTCTTTATCTGTAATATTTTTTAAAAATATTGTTTTATTTTCCCCTAAAAAAATGATTGTTTCTTTTAAATATATTTATTTATTTATCATAATTTCTTTTGAAATATGAACTTTCTTAAAATAAATTCATTTTAAATAAAAATATTATCAAACACTTGAACATAAAATAGATTTTCAAATAAAAAGCAGTATTTACTAAACAACTTTAACTTTATTTGTAAAGCTCATATTTTTAACTTTAAGTTTAAAGTAACTTCTATGCCTCAAAAAAGTTGGGCCAAACACACCCTTAGTCTTTTAACTTAATTTTTTTTTCTTCAAATTGATCCCTTAATTATTAAACGTTTCATTTGATCCTTTATCTTGTTTCCATCATTCAATTTGGTCCTATTACATTAATTTTAACCTCTTAAAAAAGGAGACCGTTAAATAAATGAGGTCTATTAGATCTAACCATGTATCACCGACGCCTAATTTATTTTAGTTTGTTTCATCTTCTTCCTCATCTACATCTTCATCTTCATTTTCATAACATTCATTAATCTTCAACTTTTTTTCTCTTTCAAAAATTCATCATTTCAAATTTAACAAAAACAACGTAATCAATTCTAATTGTGAAAGTTAAGAAAACAAATGACACTTGTTCTTCGGATGCTACAATGCAGAGGAAGTATAGTGAGAGGCTGGTCTAAGTGGGAAATAGCTTTCTTTTGTTATAATTATATAAATGAGGGAAATAGTTTTTACAAAAAACTCATTAACTACTAATTTTAAGATCAAATGTTCGGAACATATCAAATTGACTCATGTACATTCTCTATATTTAATTTATATTTTAGTTTATAATTTTAGAGAATAATATTTAAAAAATAAATATAAAGGAGCCTATTGAAATTGACATCAAAGAGAATCGAAGCTAAAATCTTGATAGGATCACAATTCAACTTCATAAGCCAACACGAATAGTTGATCTAAGTGGATTAACTTTAGAGTATAATATTATACTTGGTTTAAAAGAAATTAATATTGCATGATCATAATATTCAAATAAATACTTTTATAAATATTTTACATATAGGGTTGTCATATTCAAGTTAGGTCAGATAGTAAATTTGGATTCCTCTTTCACTTGAGATTCGAACAATTGTTGTCGTGTTATGTTATGATAGTCTAGTTTCTTTCTTTAGACTTAACCCTCATTGATAAATTAGATATATTATTTTTAAAATGCTTCATGTATTTTAGCTATTATATATATTTTTTAAACAACAAAATTTATAAAAAAAAATAAATTCTGCACAAGATGAACAGAGACCTGCAAACACTACAAAACAAAGGCGACGTACATTGACGAAACACCCAAAAAAAAAACCATAACAACACCGATACAAACATCACCTAAATTGTGGGATACCTCAACGCATCAATAAGAGATCTAACCACCAAAACTAAAGTCAACACCTAAATCAAAGCCAAATCCTCACCCTTCCTCGCGAGTGACCACATAAACGAAATTGTATCACCTATCGACTGTTGCACACCATAAACCCTCCAACCAATCAAAACCGCTGAAAACATAACTTCAACTTGTCATTCGCAGTTGAACCCAATTAAACACTCGAACAATGACTTATTCCAACACTTTCGAATTCCACCACCCCTCAACCTCCGGTATGCCAGAGAAGGCATCATAACGAGCCCAAAAACTTGAGAAACAAAAGCGTCCGCCCAGTTATATAAATGATTTTTTGAACTAGACTTCATAAACAAAAGTGATCGACCCACCTAACTTCATAAACAAATCATTAAAAAAAAACCTCAACTACCGGAGAAAACACCAAAGTAAGCCCAAATTTTTTGAACTAGACACTAACTCCCGATCTCGAATCAAAAGCGATCGGCCAATTATATAAATGATTTTTTTTTTGAGCAAGTAATTATATAAATGATATTATAACTATTAGATTTTATTCTTTGTGGGAATCGAAACAGTGTCTATCTATCTAAAACCAATACACATAGCCCTGATGACACGAGTATATTTTAGTGATATTGAATGATAAACCCATGAAATAAAGTTCAATATGTATTTTTCCCCTAAAAAAAATGTATATTTTCTTAAGGGTAATATGTATTGTTAATGAATTTTGTCAAAAATGTAATGTTAATGAATGTCCAAAACGCGTCTTCAATCTAAATATTCAACCAAAAACTAATTTTTTAGAACTGGGCATCATTTTAGTAAAGCATCTGAATTAAATTAATATGTTGTTCTGAAATTGGTATGTTCTCTTGGCTAAGTTACCTTTGTTAATTCTCTTACTTCAAATCAGTAGACAACATTTAAATGCACAATATGAAAGGCATATCAAATGGACAATATGAATTAATATGTTGTTCTGAAATTGGTATGCTCTCTTGGCTAAGTCACGTTTGTTAATTCTCTTACTTCAAATCAGTAGACAACATTTAAATGCACAATATGTAATAATCTCAAATGCACAATATGGCATCTCCAATGCACTATAAAAAGGCACAACATGGTTTTCTAATCATATCATCATAATTCTATACAATTCCATAGAGAGAGAGAATGATGGCAATTAGGTTTTCATTAGCTACTCTTCTGTTCATGTTCATCATTGGTTTTAGTATTTCAGACCTTACACCAACACCATCCCAAAACCTTGTCAAGAAAAAACCTCCATCTCGATTACCACCACCACCACCACCTCCCACCCATTTCGAGCATTTTATGATGGTCCAGAGATGGCCGAAGACATTTTGCCAAACCACTAAATGTAGTAAGGACATTCCAGCTCTACCGAAAGAATTCGTTATGCACGGATTGTGGCCTGCTAACAGAGTTCTATCTGATCCACGTGGTTGTCAAGATAAAACCAAGCAAAAGACAATAGATATTCGCAATGTAAGTGTATTTATTTTCTTCGTTCATTGTTTATCATTATTTTTATATGATTTGAAAATTAACTTTTTGTTTTGTTTTATTCAATCAGTTTCCGTTGAACTTGAAGGAAGAACTTGATAAAGTGTGGCCGGATTTAAAAGTTTATGAAAAGTTTCCAACTACAAGAAACATTGCTTTTTGGGATGATCAATGGAAAGTGCATGGAAGTTGCTCCAATATGGATATAAATGATTACATGACCCATTATGTATGCCTTTTATTATTTAAAAACCCATTATGCATGTCGTTAAATATAAAATTAATGAAATAAACCATCAATTTAGTTTCAAAAGTATTACTCTCTTCAATTTTGTCCTTAAACTATAAAAATATAAAAGCTTAATTACACATTTAGTCTTTTAACTTAATTCTTTTTTTTAAATTGGTCCCTTAATTATTAAACATTTCAATTCGGTCCTTTATCTTGTTTCTATAATTCAATTTCGTCCTATTTCATTAATTTTAACCTCTTAAAAAAGGAGGAGACCGTTAGATAAATGAGGTCTATTAGATCTAACCGTGTACCGACACATAATTTATTTTAGTTTGTTTCATCTTCTTCCTCATCTACATCTTCATCTTCATAACCTTCATTATCTTCAACTTTTTTTTTCTTTCAAAAATTCATTATTTCAAATTTAACAAAAACAACGTAATCAATTCTAATTGTGAAAGTTAAGAAAACAAATGACACTTGTTCTTCTGATGCTACAATGCAAAGGAAGTATAGTGAGAGGTTGGTCTTCCGTAAAATATGAATTAAGTTGACCCTTAAGTGTGGCGTATGATACAAAATTAATATCGCCAAATGACTTTTTGGATAGATTAATGTTGGGTAATTCATAGAAAAGTCTCAACAGTGATTTGTGGGGTTGGTTCTAAAGGATGAGATTATAGGAGTGACAGATTTGAACGAGGAGAAATTTCTTAACAGAGATTGGGAAGAAGGAGAAATTATCATTCTCGATTAATTAGTTTTTTTATCTTTAGGAATGACTGCAACTAATTGCAATGTATGTATTAACATAGGAAGGAACTTCATGTAAGAAATTATATTCATATTCAATATATATAATGAAATTTTATCTTGACCTCTTTGTGGAAAAATTACCTATCTGCCAATCTATTTATCCACTCATTATTCCTCAATTGCTTGTCTGGTTTCTTTATTACTGCCAATGTCTGGTATAAGATATCAAGTCACTGCAACTCACAATAGATGGTCAATTATCAGCATTTCTTCTATATAAAGGGGAAGTATGCAATATCAAAGGACAGAAAGGAAGGCTACATATCTATATTATAAGTTATAAGTTCTATATTAATAGAAAAGGATGGTCAATGTCTGGTTTAAAAACGGCATATATATATATTATAAGTTATAAGTTATATGACTATGAGGAAGGCTACATTAATTAGTAAACGGACATAAAGGAGGTCGTGAACTACGGAAAAAACCTTACGGTGTAATCAGAAAACACTTGGACCCTGTTTCTGTTATCCCACAGGAGCCGATCTTGCAGCCACAAGCCCACAACCACATTATGTGTCTGCTAGAATAGCATCCAAATGTCCATCTGCAGTATATAGGATCATGATAGAGATTTGGCAAGTGAATCAAAACGATTGAAGTAATAAATAAATTCGTATCCATGAGGACCGTTGTTAATTTCTACTTAGCAATTTCATTATCAAAAGGATGTATTAGATATATGGTTGTCCTAGGCAGTTGGGTTGATTTTTATAAAGTAAACGTAAATAAAACAATAAAAGTTGGTTTTAAGAATATTAGAGAGAAGTATGGTTAAGACCTTCGAATCTTCCGAATCTCTCCTATGATAATTTGCACTCCTAATTCAAGCAATGATTATCTAGTTTAACAACAGATTAACAACGTAATTATACCCAATCTCTTGACCTAGAATTCTCCCCGCAAGTGACTACCCCTTAATCTCTTAAGTGAATTCGAAATTGTTGGAGGTTTTAACAGAACGTTAATCCCTATGTCATAACCTAATAATGATCTATTTCTAGCTTGATTACTTAGGTTAAACTTATTACCTAGATCAGAGTTGAAAGTCAGGGTTAGTGGTCATTCAATCTTTAATATCAATTTGCATATTCATAAAATTAGGGTTAGTAGTCGATGTTAAACATACAAAAGCATTAAATATAAAGTAATATGAATTAAAACTAGACTTTCATTGATATTCAAAGGAGTTCAACAAATTAGGGTTCCCATAAGATTACATCAGATTCATCTAAGTCTCAACCACAAAGAGATTAGTTACTCATAGCTGAAGTACAAGATAACTAACATAAAAACAGGGATTCATACGAGTATTGGATGATTGACTATGAGTTTTGATGGTCTCCCACCAGATCTGTAAAGTCTCTGCTCCAAACTATGCCTTTTCTCTCTAAAATCCTGATCCCCTATTCCACAAAATCGACGCCCGAAAGCTCAAAAACGCGTTCTCCAATCAACCACTTCGGTGCCCGAATGTCAGAATTCGGGACCCGAAAATTGTCGAAGCCAAAGTGCTTCTCTGGTGGCTGGAATTCAGGCCCCGAATGCTTGGATTCGGGGCTCGAATTGGACTCTGCTAGAAATCCAAATTCTTCTATTTTTCTTGCTTTCCTTGTTGTTTAAGCTTGCTTGTGAACTCAAAACATCATGAAAATGACACTAAAAATAACGTAATGACTACTGCCATCAGATCACAAGTATAGCGGTTTATGATCCCAATCATAATTCATACAGATGTCCTTCTAGTAATACAATGATCCTAGTATTTTTAAGACTAAGTTATTCTTATGAGTTTCATATAAATGCTCTCGATGAATAGAGTCCCAGACAGACTACAGGTTCGTGTAATCTTCAAGAAACCAAATTGCAGAACAAAATGCATATGTCGAATCAAGCCTCCTCAGTATTTTACATTTTTTTATAATAACTACTATATACCTACTTCACGTTCATATCAATCCCTTATCATTTCAGCTCCAATACCTGCATAACAGAATTATATCCAAGCACTCGTGAACAGCACGACCAAATTTGAGGGAAAAGAAGTACTATTTTATCTGAAGTGGAAAGTATTATAAACAATGTGAACAATGGTAAAGTAATAAGAACATTAAGAGAGGGTTCTAAAAAGAAAAAGAAAAAGGAATTGGACAACAAGTATTAGATTAAATGAACAAAAAAGAAACAGAGAGAGTGAGAGAGGGTTCTAAAGGATGAGAGAACTCACATTAAGAAGAGAGTGAGAGAGGGTTCTAAAGGAATTGTTCTAAAGGAATTATGTTGTGATTTTCGGGGGGTCCTACATTATACTTGATATCACATTAAGAGAAGTCTTGTATATTTAGACCTTGTTGATGTTTCAGGAATTTCAACCTTGTTGATGTTTCTGTCGTGGGAAGTCTTGTATATTTAGGAATTTCAGCCTTGTTGATGCGTCCATCGTGGAAAGTCTTATATGCTGCTCCTTTACAAGGAGTCTTACGGGTTGGTTCCCTTTTAAAGGGGACGTATTACGACTGCATCCCTATTAGAGGTGAAGCCTTACGAACTGCACCCGTGCTATAGGTGAAGTCTTACAAACTGCTTTCCTACTAACGACAAAGTCTTAAGAACTGCTTCCCTGCTAGAGGCAAAGTCTTATGAACTGCTTCTCTACTAGAGTTGAAGTCTTACGTGACTGATTTCCTGGTAGAGGTGAAGTCTTATGTGACTCCTTTCCCTTTGGAGGGAAAGACTTACATGCGTCATTCTCCTCTTCTTTTTTGTTAGTGGGAAAACCTGTAATTTTTGGTAAATAGGCTGCTTCATTTTTATCTTCACCTGCAAAAATAAATCACAAAATCCAAGCATTGTTTATGATAATTTGTCATTTATTTTCAAGAATTAATGGTGAGATAACATTGCTTCCATATGCGTTCTTCTCTACAGTTAATTTCTAACGTGCTTTTTGTTGGTGAGCTATTAATTTCGCCCGTGGAGAATTTGTTTCTGTTGCATGCACAATGTAAATATCATATAGGGGAGCATATAGGGGACCTATATATCGTGAGAATAAGTTTTTGAAAAGATCAAATGCAACTCTGTAACCAAAAAAAAAAAAAGAGAATCAAATGCAACCTTTTTTCCTAGCCGTATGGCGGTCTCACCTTCCATATGATTCAAGCTATTATTTCAAACCAACCTTGCTGAATTGCAATCAGAAAGAAAAGATAATAGTAGCAGAAAAAATGAAGGAAAAACCTAATGATCATGGTAGATTTTGGTGGAACATGCCGAAATCAAATAATTTTCCAGAACAGATGGGGCATGTTAGTTAAGTAGAGAAAATTTAGTAGCTATTGATTATTTTTCTCGGTTGTGGTGCGCCACAATCATGTGTAATAAACTTGGTATGCATTGTTTTTCTCTGCAATAGATACATATTTCATACTTTGGGTGAAGTGAATGTTATCAAGCTCCATTGGTTTTTGATGATCGTGTCACTCTTTTATCTTTTAATGCGCTATTATATCAAACCTACATGTACTGAATTTCGATCTGGTAGCTATTATGTCAAACGGTTTGCAATCTGGTTCAAGCTAATTTTAGTCCCCCTAAAGAATTATTTACTAAGATCATGGGTTGAATTGCAATCTGGTTCAAGCTAATACGGTGAGCATTGATATGTCGACCGCACATAGTGGGAAAATGTTTGGTTGTTGTTGTATTGATTTGCGATGGCACCATCATACACCGAAATTGAGTAACCATACTTGTATAGTCTCTCATATCTATTCTTGTTATTCTCATTGTGCACCCAGTGTAGCTGTGAACCCTAATTTTTATTTTTTTTAGGGAGCTGTGAACCCTGATTGAATTCCTGCTTTTGTGCTGTTTGTTTTTATTTTTAAATCTCTGAGAAGAGTTCTAAACTTTTAATTGAATATTTATTCCTTTGTGTTGCATCTTGTGTGCTTTGATTGACCTGTTGGGGCCTTTGATATCATAGACAGTGTACTAATCTTGATTTGTTTTCTCCTCTTAATTTGGGTCACCTCATTTGTTTAAGAGCTTATATTAGTTTGTTTATTTCTTTTTTCATCTTCTGAATCTGGGTTGTTTCTCACTTGATTTAGTGCAGCTATTATGAAAAGAAAAAAAGAAAAAAAAAAATCCCTTTTGGTATATAAAAGGTAGTTTTTTCCTTAAAAAAACGGTAGCTTTGTTGCTTTCATTTACCCATTATTATAATCTACTAGTATGGATATCCGTGTCAAACATCAGATAGAATATCGTAATACTTAAAAATTGAGTAAAGATGTTGTATCATTGTCATTAATTTGTTTAGTTCCTCTCTGTTTAATGGGTTGATCAACATCAGTGTTGGCTCCCTTCATAAGGTTTAACGGTGGTATATCCCGGTTGAACTTTATGGGGAAGCATGATTGATTCATGGTGGTAGATCTCGAATGTGGAGAGTCTCGCACTGGAGCAAAAAATGTTATGTGTCAAGTGTGAGTTAAAGTTCTACATTACATGCTCCAGTAGATGTTGAGTAACATATAAGTGATATGATTTATATATCTAGTTCCTTAATGTTTAGGGTGAAGATGTGGTGTCAAACTCACGGATTCTCTTTGTTTAATAATGTGATGATCAAACTCAATGTAGAATCTCTCGAAAGTCACAAATGAATTGTTTATTTAGTTTTTGGATGTTATTTGTTTAATTTTTTATCTTAAAATTTAGTTTTTAGATGTCATTCTTTTTCATTTGATATTTTTCATTCAACTTTTTTATTTTTACAAATTTCAAATTCATTCACTTTTGGACTTTATGGCAAATGACAATGGAAAATTTTAGATGTGCTATGCTGAGTTGACAACATACATGCATATTAGACATTTAAAATTATGTGACATTTTTTTAATTGAATCAAATTGTTTGGAAAAATAATTACCCAAAAATTCCCAACTCCTTTGACAAACCCATAAAATTACCGATAACTCACACTATTCTATATTCTGTCATGAACATAACGTACAATAATTATTTTTTCCTTATTTTCTCTCATGTACAAATTCTTTTTTCAAATCCTTTATTTTTCCTTCTAATTTCCTTTCTTTCTTCTCATGAAAGAAATGAACTCCATTTGACCTTATACAGGATGCAAGAGTAATCACTGAAAAACATATAAATAAGAGGACTCATATACCTAATTTCTTAAGAATTTAGATGACGATGTGCTGCCTTATCCAACCCAATTTAGCCCCCCCCCCC
>Ga0228711_1000773_pt1 | contig 42686 bp, 20 predicted proteins | sample MedpolnodulmetaG_2_FD_177996 | JGI IMG/M metagenome (GOLD analysis project Ga0228711, IMG submission 177996) | Root nodule microbial communities from Medicago polymorpha collected in Santa Monica, California, United States - brown nodules | ecosystem: Host-associated > Plants > Roots > Nodule...
CTTGTCAAGATTGTCACTTTCCTATGTTCCATAATTTGACTCATTTGGTGCTGAACTATGATTGGGATACAGTTCCAAAAATGCTGCTCCATTGTCCCAAGCTTCGAAATCTTGACCTTTATCAGGTATGTTTCTTAAATTTAACAATTATATTTGTTTTTTCTTTTCTTATCATACATGTTTTTTATTTCTTCCCTATTAGCAGATAATACCCGACAATTTTTGTGGGCATGACTACTTTGGACAATATATGCATGAAACCTGGGCCCATCCAAAATTTGTTCCAGGCTGCCTTTCATCAAAACTTAAAACTTGTACTATGCGGGACTTTGCATTTGGAGGCCTACAGAGCTATCACATTATGTTAGCAAAAATTATTCCGAAGAATTCACCGGTTTTGGATACTATGTCAATCTAGTGCTCCGGCAAACGGTCTAAAATAGAAAGACGATTAACCTCATGTTTGAGGGCTTCTGCAACATGTCAACTTTCGATTGCCGGCATAGGCAAATAAGCTTTTGGTTTTTGGTCACTTTTGCAATGTCAGTGAAGGACCCTTAAATTATTATTATTAATTAAGAGATAAATAGAAAACATGTTGAAGAAGGTAGACACTAAGTGCATGTTTAGATCAGCAGTTTTCGGTAGAATTTCCATGTTACTGGTGTTGCCGTCTAACATAATCTCTTTTATATAGAGCGCCGAAGAAAAGCAAGAAGTAAGCAGCATACCAAGAAATTTAATGGAAGTTGAATCTTTTCATGTCACCTGCATAATCATGTAGTGTGTGCTATAATTGTGTTGAGTGCTAGCTAGTCTCTTTTTTTTTTTGTTGTTTTGGACTTTGTTTTATGAGTATAAACTTGTTTTTGCACTTTATATTATACCTATTTGTTTGTTTGTGTTTTGGACCTTTGGCTTTTAATACTCACCAAGTTTGTAGTATACCTGTCTTGTTCGTTTGTTCTGCATTGCTGATCGCATTCTAAGCGGAACTTTGCTGCACAAGGAATGTATTATCAGTTAATTTTAAAAGGGTACTGAAGTATGCATATACAGATAAGCTGCCAAATATATGCTGCTCCAAAAAATGCAGTAATTGCATGACTTGTCGTTGAGGAGAAATTTAGTGATTAATTAATATCGTAGCTACATGATCGTTTTCAGGCATAAAAATAGAACCAAAAATAGTATATCCAACTGGGGTTAAATGATATTAGAAGCAATATTTAGCATAGTTGGGTCATGCTTATTGTTTGATGGAATAAATTTCAGTTTACGAATAACGTGAAAAAGATATATACTATTGTTGAATCATGCATTGTTAAATTATTGAAGTTTATTATTATTATGGTAATAAACAAGGATAAAGACAACAAAATAAAGAAAACGTGAAATGCAACCAATTTGTGGTTTGGTAAATTACATTTGAGAAAAGACTTCTTATTACTTTCTGAACAAGATACATGGAGAATTGACCAAATACATCATGAGTAAAATTCCAATTCCAAAAAGTATCACATACAGTGTATTACAAAGATAGCATCAAAACAAGGTTATTGTTACCATTCCTCTGTAATCGCTGAATGTCGATAAAATATATACGCTAATACTCTATACCCTAGTGACTTGAGAGAATGAGAATCATGTGTGATTATGAACATTATCAACCAGCTTCTGCTCAGTTAACCATCACTTAACAGAATCATAACCACAATGATTCAACACTATTTGAACATGTTTCAATGGAGACACTTGAAACTCATCGTTTGTTATGCGTTGAAGAATCCATTCAACTGCTCCAAACCAACAATGATCATTGATCACAATTATGGAGCAATAGAGGTCATAAACTCTCTACAAGAATTGTTTCGTGTGATTTGACAATGGTGACTGTATGGCAAAGAATCAAACTGATTATCTACTTTATAGTTACATAATTTATGAATTTCTCTTCTCTCCTTCCGTTCATCCTTCAACAGATCAGACCTAATCAGCTGCTGATTCGAGCTTCTGAGTCTTCTGATCAAGCTTCTTTATTTTAGGGGCAAACTGAACCTTCAAACACCAGCATCATATCTCTCTTCTTGCTCTGCTATCGGCTCAAGAGTTTTTTCTCTTCTCTTTCTTTTATTGTTCTCTAATAAAAATTGCAAAAGATTCGCTCTTTCACAACTCTATCGTTCTTGCATGTTTCTTTCTCTCTTCCCACTTTCTTCTCTCCAACCAAACAAGTTGTCGAGACTGAGATGATAACCAAGTCTTTAAAATACTTGGAATGTGATTGAGTTTTCTACTATAATCAGAAACAGTACGTACCAAAGAGACTCACGCATTTAAAGTTTCTTCATAAGAACCTTAATTTTCTCAACAGCCTGATACATATTTTTCTGTTTGACTTCATCCAAGAGCAAACGGCAAGTTTTGTATCTAGGCACGGTATCTTGATCAACCATCTCCTCGATCAATGGGTGATAAGTCTGAATATCAGGCTTACAAAAACCTGATTTTTCCATCTCTTTCAGAATGTCAAAATCTTGCTCCAGTGCATAGTATCAAAACATAGAAATCATTGAGTTATAGGTCGATGTGTTTGGGGCGACACTGGCCTTTGGCATCGCAACCTTGAATACATGTGTAGCATCATCTATTCTACCTGCTCTCCCCAACATATAAATGAACGAATTGAAAAAAAGCATATCAGGCCTACATCCAAAAGCGTTCATTCTTTCGACAACTTGTAATGCTTCGTCAAATTTCTCTGCTCTTGCGAGTGCACACATGATAGTAGTATAAGTGACCACATTAGGGGAGCAGTTTTGAGCTTGCGTTTCATCGAGAAGATCGTAAACCATCTGCTTATCTGGCCCTTGATAATATTAATTCTATACACATTGCTTTGTCATTCATTCGTCTCAGGCACATAGCAAGTCTATTGTTCACAGAACCATTTTTACTGATATATACTACTATTAAATAGACACGGTCAAGGTTTTAGTTAAAGGTTCGCGGCCGCAATATAACGGTTTTCTATGTTGCCAAAACCTCAACGTAACCATGATTGATACTACACAGACCCTATTTGATACCAATTTTCTGTAATATCAAGGGTCGATCATGACCGCGACCGTCTAACATGACCATTGTTAAAGCAAAAGGTATACAAAGATCAGTGTTTCTAGGGAAAAAATCAATTCTAACAAATGAAAAAAGAAACCAAATAAAGGATGCTAAAAAGTACAAAAAATAAAATAAAAATATATAAGAAAGTCGTGAGATTATATATAAAATTGATGAATAGTGAAATGTTAAAGTGGAAGTTCTAGCTATGTTGTGGATCGCATCCTTCCTCTTCATCTTGTTTTGTAGGAACTCCATGAGTTTGGCATTAAGACACCAACGTTCCATGTCCCCCTCAATAAAAGCTTGGAATATTGTGCTCTCCTCCCTTCTTCTAGAATAATGTGACTCTTGGTGCCAATGAATTTTTCTTTGAATCTCCGATGTCACGAAATTTGACGGAAAGAAATGCTCGTCTACTTGCTCCACCATGTCTTTCACTATTCCATATGGATGTTTAATTGATCTCTTGCAAGTGTTAGAGTGACATTTGATGACTTCACATGAACTCTTTCGATCTTTCTTAGCATCGATAACGACATCAAGTTAATGATTTCAATTCGATCAAACAAAGCTTTTCCTATGGATAGCTTTCCAATAGATTTGAAATTTCTCAGGTCGGATTTATTTGGAGTTGATCGTCTTTAAAAGATAACATTTCAACTATTGGCAGAAATATTAGGTGCGTTTGTAATATTGAACTTTAAGGCCAAACTAAAAATTGTACGTACTGTTTTCGCTTTTATGATGAGAAAGAAAAAAATTTGGTTTTGGTAGAACAAGAGAAGAAAAAGGGCAAGCACATTTTAAAGGAATAGTAAACTTGAGTTTAGAATAAGTTGTTATGCCTTCAAGTTTAAAAAAATCTATTCTGCATTTGCAATCAATTGGTATTAGAAGCATGTGATTTTGAGGAAGAAACTCAGTTTCTGCTGACAAACCTGCTGAGTCCTAAGTATAGTAGTGAGAATTTGTGAAAAATAATGCAAATGTTTTACAATGATGATTATGTGACTCATATTCATTGCAATGGTAGCTGGAAACATCTGGTGATGTTGTTTCACAGGTTAACAGATTTTTACCAAATGAAGAAAGAGCCAAATGAAAAAGACTGTGAAAGTGAAAGATAAAATAATATTTTCAATTTTTTATACAGGACTATTGGGAATCACAGTTTATATTGCAGATTTTTCACTCTCATTACAGTTGTTTACGTAACCTTTTTGGACTGGTCATGTGTTTACTTGCAAAGAATCATAAGCAGCATTCTTATAACCATTATGATATTAATTCTTTTTTATTTTAATGAGGTGTTGGATTTGAATTGGTTGGGTGTAAGAATGATGTGTTGGGTAAGAGTTCACGTAAGAATTTCTCAAAAATCTATATGATAATTTTTTTTCAAACATGTACCTAGAAATAAAATAAAAACAAATCTTTTTAAAACTTTTTGAATATAAACAAAACAAATAAAACAAAGATTTTGACTAAATAAAAAATCTAATACACCAACGTGCTATAAAAAACCAAACACCTTCAAAAAATAAAAAACCAAACACCTTGCTCATCTCAATTACACTAAATATATATTAGAAGATTGGAATGTCATTAGGGTTCAAAGATGAAACCTCAAGTTGTCGTCGCTGCTCCTTAGTCCTTATGCTTTCTTTTCCAAAGGAATCGATCCACTCTTTCAAATTCAGACGTAGATGCCAGCCATGACTACATGTATGATCGTTCAACAATCTGTTTCTTTATTCATTCATGTGTTGCAACTATTAATTAATTTAATTTCTTGTCTTCTGTTCTTTTAACCTTTGCTAAATCTTGGTTTGCAGTCTCCACCTCCGGAGAATATAACGACTGTAATTTCCTTGATTAATCGGCAAAGGTCACAAAGTGTTTCCTTAAGCAACTTCTCCAGCAAGATAAGAGAGATGAGGCCACAAAGTGATGCCTGTGTTGGGTGCTAATGCTGACATAGGAATTCAAGCTAAAACATGGGATATTGACACGAAGTCCATGCACTTTCTTAAATTCAATATATGATCTGGGTTAAAGAGTTTGTACATAGAAGAGGCTTAATGCTAGGGGATAATATTGGTCTTTATTGGGATTGATACGGCTGATTCTGAAATTTTTCTGTTCTTTAGGTCAATCAAAATAGACTAGGTTTAACAATCCATTAATGGAAGTGTATTGTTTCTATTTCCTAAAGCTCCATTCTATGGAGGTGGATTTTATAGTGGACAAGATACACTCCATGATCTCCAAGCCCCAGGGGAGACAATATTTTAAAGAATGTTAACTATTAATTTCATATTTGGAAATGGTAGAATATATCATGAATTCTACATGGGTATTATGAAGCCATAATTGTATGGGACATGGAGCAGTATCAACATCACCCCTACGAGTCTCTTATGGCAAGCAACTTATGGATTATGAAGCTGCTCCCTACATGCGTATTTCGTACATTAATACTGTTTGGCTTCATAACTTTTAGTTTCAAACCTGAAGATTCGTTGGACCACCTGCTATATGGTCTCCACTCGTGATATCTCAGATTGGTCGTTCATCACCCATATTTTATTTATTCCAACAACTGTGATTTCCTTGATTAACTGGTCGTTCATCACCCATATAAGAGTGGCAATTCAAACTCTTCAACACCTTTGTAATTGTAATTGATACGACTGTACTAGTTCATATCATTAATGATTTTAAACATAAGTGTGTGGCGATTCAACTTCTCCTTAGTGGGTTTTTAGTACCTTCTGTCTTCCGATATATTTAGAGTGTGTCTCTCTTAAGTAATGCTTCTGTTTAGGAGTAGGGAGCCTGATTGTCTGCAGTCTGTTCATTCGTTGCAGATACTTTTCTTGACATTAGGAGTTTGAATTCTTTTAGTTCTGCAGCTCAGTTGCTGATTTATAATTTTTGCCTTTATTTATTTAAAATATTTAATAATAAAAAAATTCGTCATTTGGTTTAACCATGATTGAACCAACTAAACCATGACTTTATGGTCTCACACATTCCTTCCCAGTGAGAAAAATCCATATATATAGGACCTTTGAAGTTCAGAACTAATTGAAGTTTACCTACAAAAGCAATTCCAAACACAAATTGCATCTCAATACTGAAACCCACAATGGGAAATATGATAATCAATATAAAATTTCATTCTTTGACATAAACATTCAGAAATCATAACCACCACCTATGTATAGTTGTCAAATTAATTTGCAGCCTCTAACTCTAACATATTGCCCACAAAATTCTTGAAAGGAAGAGTATTTATTCTTACCTAGATTCGGTAAATTAAACACCGCAGGAAAAATGCAGTGGAGGGAAGTACAGCACACAGTTGATCGAATAATATTTTTACTTCAAATATGTATATGTTGATAAGGGAAGTCTACTTATTGCATTCTACTACACTATTTATGCAGATATTCTGATATAACCAATTACATGATTGAGCATGTCTGAATAGATATTGTTCTGCGATACACGATTTAGTAGAAATTGTTACCAAATATCGGCTATAGTACTGCAGCGTATCCAAATTTGAACAAACCACTACTTTCCGTGATCTGTGATGGACAACTTTGCTACTTACTAGCATTAATGTATATGACTATTGCTTAACTACAGAAGAGAAATTAAGTGAACAAGCAAGGAAACATTCAATACCTTCCCATAAATCCCAGATCCAGCAAACTATGATTACAAGTGAAACTATGATCAAATTCAATACCCTCCCATAACCCCCCAGATCCTACATAATTAAGCAATTACAGCTAGGATATACATATAAATAAGGAAAAACTTATAAATTTATGAGCATAACTTTTAAGTACCAATTAAAAAACCAAATACATTTGAGATTATAATAGAAAAGCCAATCACAGTCCAAGATTCAAGACATATACCAGAGATACGACTATGTCATCTTCAGCAACAAGAGAGTGCTCTTCTTCTTCTTCTTGTTCTTTTTCATCTTCAGCATCAGGAGAGGGCTCTTTTTTTTGTTCTTGTTCATTTTCATTTTCTTCCTCATCTTCCATAACTTCATCCCAGACTTTCTTTATTTCTTTTAACAGATCCTTCATCCTTTTAAGCCTCTACAAAAAACAATCAAAACCCATGATTCCAAATAAAAAAAAGATTACTTTTTTTTTTTGAAGGGGAAAAAAAAAAAGATTACTTGTTTAGTAAGAAACACAAGTTTCATAATAATCCAACACATACCATTGAATCAGATTCAGAGGTGGTTTTTTCAGCAGAGTTCAAATAAGAAGAAACTGCATCTATAACCTCAGAAGGATCAATAACTTCAGATATACATCTCCTGATCGGAGGCAGGGGCGGAAAAGTAGTTGACGACCCTTTAACCAGCATGTATTGCTCCGGCAAGGTGCATGGATCAGAGACACAGCGGCGAAGAGCATTGCCACAGAGACTGAAAGGAAGTGTAATGGCGGAGAAGCCATTACGGATGAGATTGCATGCATCGAAAGAATGCTTCTCGGATGATGGTTGGTGAGCAGAAGATGATGATGGTGAACAGAATTTGACAGAGTTGTTGCGAGTGTGATGATCAAGCATTGATGATGTTGGAATAATCATGGATTGTTTCTGTTTGTGAGGGATCAACATGGATTCTTGTTGAATCTGTAATTCACCCATTCTTCTGAATTGTTTTTGGATTTGGATTTGAATTTTTGTTGTAAAGTAAGTGTGAGTGGCAAAGAGTTATAAAAAAAGAAGGGAAGGTTTGAGTGTATATATATAGGATATAGGAGAGATGGGATATGATGATTTGTTAAGGTTTTTAAGGGTAACTGATTTTGGTAGGTTGGTTGGGACATGGGAGATTTTATCTGCAGTTACACATTTGTAGGATATATAAGCTCAACCAAATAGTCACATCAATCTCTATATAGTATCATAGAATTAATATTTTTATAACTCCTAATGTTTTTGACAGTGCTGAACTTCTTTGGTTTTGCCGCAGGCATCTGTGGTGCGTTTTGCTTCAAAACCTGAACACTCTTGTGCTGAACAATTGTTGCTAAAGACAATGACACAGAAATCCTATAAAGTTCAAGTTGGATCACGGTGGTGACGAATTTTATACCTCCCTCTAAGAGATATTGTGGAATTGTGTATGAGAACACAAGAATTGTGAGTGACTATTCTATGAGCATGGGTGGTGTAACTTGTGAGTACATTTTCGCCCCTATTTCAACTCTGATTGTTCTCTCCTTGAATGCAATAATAAACGATTTTGCTTATTTAGTTTTGCATGGACGTTCGTCTTAGAGGTAAAGTGATTTCCGGGAAATGGTAAAGATGTAAGTATAAATAGCAGCTCGGAGCTAGAGGACTTCTTGAGTTAAGATCCGATGTATCAAACTAAGATGCTATTAATAATATCACATGCCTAGATTTTGTGAATCAAGATGTGTTTTAAATCCCCTTATGAGCTTAATAATAGAACATAGTCTCAGTTTTAATGGAATTGCGATACTATTCCAATCTTGAATGTGTGTCAAGCATTGGTCATCTACATTCCTGATAGCATATTATCAACTACCTATAACAGATTTCTGCAGAAAAACAGCAATCCTCCCTATTGAAACTTGATACTTGAATCTTCAATTTTCTTTTAAATCCATCAAAACCAAAACACTAATCCTTAAAGTAGATTTGAAGGAAATCAAATTTATCTTGTGTATCAACTCTGACTGTGAGTTCAGGATATGGTTTGAAGAAATTATATATAGTTGATGCCATGCATGTTTAATTCATATATTGAACCAAGAATAGTTAGATAAGGTGTATGGGTGCTAGGATTTGATACCAAGTTATGAGTATGGAATTTTTATCCTTAAGAAGGTAGTTCAAGTTATATAACAAAAATCTTCGCTAATGAAGAAATTCATGGAAAACTTGCAGTTTTTAACTGCATTTCACTAGTAACACTTTTTTATTCAGACACTAAAATTTTATGTTCAAAAGAGTAAGTTTTTTTCTTACACTTGTTGTCTCTCGTTAGCTGCTTATAGGGCCACGTTTGAAAAGAATGCCACATAAGTAATAACACAAGGACCAAATTAACGGTAAAACAAAATGGATTATGAAAGAGTAACTATGTATTGGTTATAAGCAATGGTTTTCTGACTTTTCTCCATGATGCCTTTCTTAACTTGTAAGATCAATAAATTAGTCATAATACAAAGGGTTGGTTAGGCATTATTTAAAATGTAGCTGATGGAACAAAAAAGTTCATGAAAAAGTGCACCTTTCCGTGTTATGATTAGAAGTTTTTGCATCAAATGACTGTTAAACTGGCTGAAGTTTCCATAATTATAAATGGGAAATGTGTAAACGAGTATGGTTGTTCCTATGCAAGGAGAGCGTGCACTCTGATTAATAACAGCACACACCACACACTGATCTGTGATCTCTTCTTACGCCACAAGCTCTAAGTATTTGCTGTTCGTTTCTAATTTGTGGGTTTCATGTAGTTTCATTCATTCACTCATTCAATTTTAGGTTCCGGATATTCTAATTTATGCGTTTCAGATTCCTTTTCATTCTTATTTAGCTGAATTTGATAATGAATTCTTTTCTGAAATTTTTCAGTCGTTATTGAAATGATCAATTTTTTGATTTGGCAAGTATTATCAAATTAGAATTAAAAAATTGTTAGTATCAATGGAACTAAGTATTGCTGAGATGAGGATTCACGATCAATAATTCCAAACATGTTTATGCATATATTCTTCAACTTATAACTTATTTTTTTGCCGAAGCACTATCTGTGTGTTAAGGTTCATTATAATTAATAATATTATCTTCGTGTTCTGGTTCATGCATAAAACGATGTAGTTAATATCAAAATAGTGCAGTGAAATCAGCAATGAACAATGGATCCTTTAGTTTGTTGTCAAAAAAAAACAAGAGACTTATAAAGAAAGTTATCGAGGCTGAAAATCGACATGGGAAAATAAGGACACCCAAAATCAAAGAATGGATAGAAGAAGTTAATGATATATAATTTCTGAATACAGAAAGTTTATGAGGACTATAGCCTTCACATTGTCGTGCTTAAGTTTTTTTACAAACCAAACACTGCAAGAGTGATTTTCAATTCAACTGGTGTTCTTTATTTTTGTTTCAAGAATTGAATTAATTCTCGACTATCTATATCTAAACAGTTAGACAAATAGGTATTACACTATAGTTATAAGTAACGCTTATTCTCTAAATCACTTAAACTGCAATGTAAATATAGAAATTGTATCACTTTTCATTTCATATGTAGCCACTCCTCTTAGCTTAAAGATACTGACAGTGTATTGAAGTTAATTGTAGGTGCTGATACAAATATAGTATATCCTAAGTTGAAAGTCCTAGAACGGTAATATGTTTACCTATGAAACTTATTTTCTTCAATTTAACATGCCGGCCTTAGATTTTGTAGAGTTAGCAATGTTTAAGAATCTGCAAAACCAAATAAAGAGCTACATTAGAAGCATGATCGGAATTAAACAACATAGAGATAATTAGAGATCAAAATTGTAAAGGTAAGAGCATTTCTATTTTTTGTTTAACCTTCAGTCGAAATATATCATTGATCCATCATATTAACAAAATATAAAGTAAAACAAAAAATTTCTTACCTTTGAAAGTATTCCTTGCTCTCTATACATGGAAACTAAATTGATTGGAAATTTAACATTCTTGCAAACACAGAAATGTATCCAAGCATGAAATTGGATCTACCGCCAAAACTCTCAGACCACATCTTGCTCCTTCCTCAGTACCATGCACTTAACAAACATGTCTTTGAGATTTTCATGCTGAGTCATCATCAGAGAACTTGGACTCATCATCATTATCGGCAGCATTTTTCTCAGAATAAACAAGCTCAGATAACCGGTCCTTTTTGACCTGTTTACCATATTTTTCTTCCTCAGTAGTCCCTTCAGCGAGCAGATGGTATGTGTATACCACTTTCTTCTTACCATTCCTACATGCTCGGCTGATAGCTTGTCTTTTGACTGAAGGATTCCATACAACAACCAGAAGTACAACCCTAGAAGCTCCAACTAAGCTAATTCCCTCAGAACAAGCTTTTGTAGATGCAAGTAGAACCTTTGCTCGGCAATTTGCATCATTGAAGCTATGGATTACGGATTGCTTGACCTTTGGGGGATCTTTTCCAGACACGAACAGCACTTCCTTTCCCTCAGACCATTTAAAAGAAGAGTTTAATTGTCTTTAATTAATTGTAAAGGAGTGTGGAATTGGCTGAACAAAAGAACTTTCTCGTGAAAAGCATCAATAGCCGAACAAACTCGAATAAAAAATTTGTTTTGACATCTTCATGTGGGTTCAGTCTAAGCTTTTGCAGCTGATCCTTGTCGAGAGCAGATTCTTCTTCTTCCAAAAGAGCACATTCAAGGAAAAGCGATGGATGGACGGATGTCAATGCTATCTTACGTTCAAAGTTAAATAATGTGTTCTAGAACGTTTAATGCTCTTCAGAATTTCATTCTGCAAACTACCTGCCTTCAAAGTCACCAAACAGTCCCTTAACCCGGGAAGCTTGTTTTCAAGGATCGCACCTTTGTGCACATGAACAAAGGGATCCATTAGCAATTTAAACTTCCTGATCTCATCATCAGAAGGGTCTCTTCTTGTGTTGCCCAAAGCAGGTTCCCAATTCCATTTTTTAGATGATTTAGGTCCCTGATTTTGGTAAAAACTTTTTAGAATGTTACTCGATGTCAACAACATTGCGGTGGAAGATTAAGCTAGTTTCTCAATATTATTTTTAGAATCTCTACTTGCCGAACTGCAAATGATAACAACGCTTTCATAGTCGGGAGGAATTTCGTCAATGCAACTTTCATCCTTAAGTTTTAGCCTCTTCTTGGAAGATATATTTTTGAAACATGTTATTAATGGATTGAAGAGGGATAATGCTTACAATCAAGTTCATGCATCTGGATCGATAAAGTACGTCAATTTATTTCCTTCAAATTTCTCCAAATCGGACAAATTCCAAAATTCCATCATGCAACACATTGTTTCAAATGAACAAAGATTTCATCAAAGTTATACATATCATATATTGCATTTGTTTAACCTCTGAAGCTATTTACTTGTTGCACAAGAAAATTTGGTGGTAACTTAGCTTTCAAAATTGACATTTCCAAAGCTTTTGAAAATTTGGATTTGACCTTTCTAATGAGAGTCCTTTAATTCTAAATTTTGCAACAGGATTCAATCCATATTATATTCAGCATCTCTTTCAATATTTGTAAATGGCAAGCACCATGGTTATTTTAATTGTAAAAGAGGAGTGAGGCAAGCCTAGGTAGTTTGAATTATTTCACATGTTTTCTGTTTGTAGCATCCTGTGTGAGATTTAAATTATGTTCAGTGAGTTTCTTGGGTGGAGATTATAGGTGTAAGTGTGGATAGATTTCTAATTCATTGTATAAGCTTCTGGTTACTATCATGAGCATATTTTTTGGGGTAATAAGGTCATGCGGCATTCTATAAGTATTTCATCAGAGTTATACGGATAACTCTTCTTACACGATGTCATAGGAACTTCCTTAGTCAACCCGGATTCTGGAGACATCTTGGTTTGCTATTTCTACTAATTCATTTGGTTTCCCTCCTAATAGTTTGTCATCCCCGAATCCCTGGATGGGCCTTTTTGGTATCTGGTATCTCGACTTGTTCTGATGCTTCTGGTTATGACATTAGATATGATGGTGGTTTTGAAAAAGGAAAATGTCTAAAATAGAGACAATAAATTTGGAAATATACTAAAAATATTCATTCAGAACCAAAAATAAGAAGTTAAAATATAGTAGAAACTAAAATATGGTTCTGATGCTTTCTTAATCCTTTCATTCCAAAAAGTAGCAGAACTGATGCCAAGAATTTTACAACCATCCAACGATCCGCTATTTCAAAATGGAAATTGTCATTAAGAGCCTACAATCTTGTTATTTTCACTGTTTAGAATTTGAATGAATGAAAACACTGTAATATTGAAAAATATATTTTGAAGGCTTTGATACTTCATATAAAGAGAGCCGAAACCTAGAAAGTAGAACAAACTAACGCCTACAAAAACACAACGTTACTACTCCAACACAGTCGATTAGCTACCATAAACGATAAAACTTGAGCACGAGAATGCTCATAAATAATCAAAATCCGCACAATAATAGAACAAACTAATGCCTACATAAACACGCAACGTTACTACTCCAACACAGTCGATTAGCTACCATAAACGATAAAACTTGAGCACGAGAATGCTCATAAATAATCAAAATCTGCACAATAATAGAACAAACTAATGCCTACATAAACGCGCAACGTTACTACTCCAACACAGTCGATTAGCTACCATAAACGATAAAACTTGAGCACGAGAATGCTCATAAATAATCAAAATCCGCACAATAATAGAACAAACTAATGCCTACATAAACGTGCAACGATACTACTCCAACACAGTCGATTAGCTACCATAAACGATAAAACTTGAGCACGAGAATGCTCATAAATAATCAAAATCCGCACAATAATATGACTCTCCGTAAACATGACTCAAAAACTAAAAGAAGATAACTTATTCAATAAATAGCTCATTATCAAACCCTGTTTTAAATAAAGATAAACAAACAAATGCAAGTATGTAAAAATAATAAAATGGAAGCTATCCATTAATTATAAACCAAGAGTTTTTATGAATATAATAAATAATATGGAATGGCCAGACTCTGAAAAAAAAAAACAGTAAAACAAAAATAAACTAAGAGTGTTACTCTTTGGAGAATCAAAGCAAAATCAATCGAGAAATTTCTCAAGGAGAGAAACAAAATGAGCAAAATTGTGAATAATAAATAAAACACGGTTTTACCTCATTAATCAAAAAAATCACAATCGAAATATAATATGGAATATTGTTTAATGTGATAATAAGTCTCCCTATCTATGTGATCATTTGTGGAGTTGTTTAAATTATTATGAGTAGCCAATCCATGCATATTGATTGTCGCAGCAGGAGTGTTGAATCTGCTACTCAACCACTACCAGATGGAAAGGATATGAAAGCAACTATTATGATGATGAAACTCTATAGAGTCATTCCATGTATGAAAATGTGCACCAACTCCACTGAGAGAACTCATTCTTGAATGCGATGTATTAGAATCACTACATAAATTTGCTGGCATATTAGCTTGTTGGTTTTCCCCAGAACTAATTCTTTTCAGAAAGAGTCTGCATAATTTGAAAAAAAAACAAAAAACAAAAAATCAAGTAAGTTTTCTTGAATTAAAGAGCATGTAAACTACATAGCAGATACACTTTATATACCATTAGAAGAAAAATATAAGTGGACCATATCAAAAAATTTCCTTCCAAACCATCCTACTAAACTTAAACAATGCATGATAATCTTCTTTAATTGATATTAGAGAAATCATTTACCAATGGAAGGCTATCGTAGTAAATAACAATAATGAGCACCCCCATCAATCCATCATATTTAGCTATACAAATTGTTTTGCAGGAAAAATTATTTTAGTATCACCGAGTTGTTTAAAATAGTAGCTAAAACAAAATTAGGAATAACAATCTACCCAAAAATAAATATGATAATAATAACAAAAGAGGGCAGAAATCTTAATCTTACCTTTGAAATGTTGGTCTGCTCAGTTTTTTTATTTTTCAGAATATGAGCTTTTAGTTTCTCTTCATTTTCTTAGGTGGCCCTTCTGTTTTGTTTTCTTGTTTTTTTTTATTTCTGCATTATACATGGAATTGTTTGACAATGGCGCCTTCTCAATCCATTCCCTGAACATTCCTTGAACTGTGGCCGTGATTGATAAGGGCATTTTTCTGCATTAAAATGATTTATAGGTAAGATATAGAGCTTCATAATATATTGATCTCCATGTTAGTAGCATTTCACATTCATCATAATATATGAAGATCATGTTAGTTTTTATCTGGAGGCAGACAGATAAAATTGTTTATAATCTTTTTTATTTTTGACAAAAAAATTGTTTATAATCTTGTGAGAGCGTTATTTCTCTTTAGATTCTTGATCATGGCATAGTAACCAAAATTAAAAAAACAACATAAACAATAGTAGTGCGTCATTTTCATTAGTAAATGATAATCACGACATTAATATGATCATCACCATGAGTATTGTTTGATGAAAAGTAGTTTAATCAACTTCAAACAATAGTATGAAAAGTAAAGCATTAGAATACACAGTTCCGTTTAGATTATTTTATATATTTTCTACAAGGATCTTAGGATTGGATTAGGATTTTAAAGGACAATTTTTGTTTAAAAAAGTCTTGAGGATTTTAAAAGAGCAGGATTTTGATGATTTTAAAAGACTATTAAGGATTTCAATGGATTTAATTCATAAGATTTTAAAGGATTTGAAATGATTTTATGGATTTCAAGAGATTTCAACTGATTTTATGAATTTTAAGAAATAATTGAAAAAAATATCATAACACACTCTCTTTCACAAAATCTCAATAAAGACTCTTTTATTTATTTTACTTTATTTTTTATGGGAGAGCTAGAGAGAGAGAGAGAGAGAGAGAAGGAAGGAGAGAGAGGAGAGGAAAAGAGAGAGTAACAAGAGAGAAGGGAGGAGAGAGAGGGAGAGATAGTAAAATCTTAAAAGAAAAAACAATCCTAAGAAATCTGATGTTTTTTATGGGAGAGCTAGAAAGAGAGAGAGAGAGAGAGAGAGAGAGAGAGGAAGAGAGAGAGAGAGAGTAACAAGAGAGAAGGGAGGAGAGAGAGAGAGAGAGATATTTAGTAAAATCTTACAAAAAAAAACAATTTTTTTCATGCTAAAATTTCACTAGAAAATCCCATAAAATCCATCAAAATCTAATTTATTAAACAATCCTTTGAAATTTGAATGATTTTGAATATCACTAGACTTTTTTTAAGTGATTAAGAGTTTTGATTGAATATCACAAGACTTTTCTAAATGACAAAAAATCTTGATTGAATAACATTTTTTTAAATTGGAAAGGGTCTTGATTGAATACCACAAGACTTTTTCATGATGAAAAAGTCTTTTAAAATCTCTTAGAATCATGATCCAATACACCCTCTTAACATACTTACTATACTATATACAAACAATTACAGGTCCAGCACAATAATTTGAATAGAATATCTTAAAAACTTAAAAAAGAAAAAAAAAAGGCAAATCGTAAGTTATGATACACCGTTCCATAATTTATGATGAAAATAAAAAAATATACACCGTTCCACATAAACTACCAAAGGTTAACATAATTTGTGTGATCTTACCTCATTAATCAAAGAAATTACACTCGAAAAAATAGCGCATTGGTGAAGAACCAACGAAAGGATATCGGAGAACTGTTCCAAGAGGTGAAAACTGTTGGCCACTAAAATTAAAATAAATACAAAATTAATAGATGCCAAATGAATGAATAGAGACATACATATACATTTGAAGGAGCGCCGCACCGGGTTTGCAATTTTAACTTTGAACCCTAATTTATTCTCACCTAAGGGAAAAAAAACTTTTTAACCCTATTTTTTTTTTTTAGGGATTATAACCCTATTTTATGTTCAACGCTGTCTATCTATTTCGGATTCAATATATAATGTGAGAGTGACTTGGTGAGCAAGGGTCCGTGGATGGGCCTATACTTTTTAATATCACCGTATTTGGATTTGGTGGATCCAGCTAGACAATATATTTTGATTATTTCTTTTCCCACCCGATACTATTTTCATGCGCCTTGTGAAAAAGATCCTAATACCTCTGGTTCGGATTATATAATCCGAACCAGATTGTTAGCATATTTTGAATATAAAATCAAAATTATTTCGAGCTATGATTTTTTTGTGTATTCTTTGATGTCAAGGGTCTCTGTTGACTGTCGTATAATCCCCGCATAAGCTGTAAATCAATTGCAGAAATTATATGAACGGTCAGCAATGACCATGACACACTCCTAAAAATCGAAAAAATGTTGAAGAAAAAGTAAGAAAAAATGTGAAGTGAAGAGTGAAGGAATTTGTTGAAGATGTAAGCCTATTTATAGCCTAAAACAAGTCATATATCATAACTACAGTCAAATACAATGTTTTCCACCGTCCAACCGTCCAAAAATTCATTCAACACACCGCTAACCGTCCAAGCCTTTGGTGAAACGCCACCGTCCAAAAAAACTAAGGGTTTTCGGATTATATAATCCGAAATTGTCTAAAACAAATTCGGATTATCCCTAGACAGTGTTTTTGTAGGGTTTTCGTGGACAATGACATAGAAAAAAATTAAAAAAGACAAAAAAAAAGAAGGTAAAAAGCTTAAAACAACATAAATAACATAATATTATAGGATGGTGTTCGAAGAAGTACTTTTGAACTTGATCCTGCATGCCTGTCAACTAACATGTTTCGATCGGCAGGCCAAATGGATCAAGTTCATAAGAACCTCTTCGGAATTTGATCTGCAACTAGATCAAATTTAGAACTTCATCATGCTTTGTATCTATCTATCATTATATTTAGATCTTCATAATGTCGTCAAATAGAGAGCTATCTATTTGTAAACGCATGAGAAATATCTTCAGCATAATGACAAAAAAATTCATGATTTTGTGTGTGTTGCTAGTAATGAAAACAGAAACACTTATTTATAGAGGTATCTGGACATTCTGGACCACATAAACTGTCGGTGCAATGTGGACCATACAAAATAATCCTATGGTGAATGAATTCGGATTATATAAACTGAATTGTACTTACACCCTATAAAATTGTGTTTAATGAATGTTTTTCACATTTTAGCGTTTAAATGAACATCTTTGCCGTAAAGTAAAACATAATGAAAATTTTAATAATATATATTATTTAAAACATAATAAAACAACTTAATTCGACAACATAAAACACGTAATAAAAACAACTTAACACATGTAATTAAATAAAACAAAACACATCGTCACGGATCAGCTAAATTAATGTCTTCATATGGTGCGTCCAGGAGTGCCCTGATCTCTTTGTAGTTCCTGAGCCGGATCAAAATTTTCTGTATTCTTCAACAGAACTGACCAACAAAGCGTACAACTCGATCGCCCCTCTAGTACTGTACTGACCAAAGATCGAGAACATGGTTCTCACGTCGTCGTCGTTCATGAGCTTTATTCGGCTGAACCGTGCACTCTCAGCTGAGTTGGTTGATGGACGTCGATAATCAACACCATCCATACTCTGTCTGTCTCTATAGCTGAGTTGGCGGTTGATTTGATCCAGTTAACCCTCCAACCCATATAATGTAACATCAGTGCCAATCTTGAACAGATGGGGTGGTTTCCCCGTTGTAGTAAACTGCAACTAGCTTGGTGTTCGGATCAAAGACAGAGTATTCCATGGTTTTTTGTGTGTGTGGTTTACGGGTTATGAAAAAAGGGACACCTATTTATAGAGGTTCTTGGGTGTCCTAGACCACAGAAACTGTCGGTGTAATGTGCACCACAAAAAAAATTCTTGTCTTAAATATTTTCGGATTGTATAATCTGAAAATTCCCCAACCTACATAAAGTATGAAGTTTCTCTCATTTTCACCTAGTATCGAATAAATTCGGATTATATAATCTGAAAACCACGTGTACGATTTCAGATTATATAATCCGAACCAAGTAAGTGTTTTGGTCGGTGGTCTGTATCGCATAAAACATGTTTTCAAAGTTTATTACCAGCATTAATGGCTGGTAAAACCCCTTTGAAACACGTTTCTGACTCTACATTAAGTGTATATACACTCTATGTAACCATTCCCCGTATAAATATCCTCCAAAGCTTCACCATTTCTCACACCATCATCTCACACTCTCTCCCCTCTCATACTCTTCCTTCTTCAACAATGAGTTTCCATTGTTGGCCTTTCATAAAAATAGACTACTTTGGAAACTCAAAGATTGTATGAATGGTCAACGGGGAAGGCAACACGCTGCAAGAAAACACGGTTGGTCTGTGTGTCAGGTTGGTTTGTTTGGGTGCAAGGTTGACCATCAAGGTTTAAGCTTCAACTTTATTGTAAATATATTGATACAATAATAAAATGAGATTATATGTATATAATTTTGTCTTTTATTTTTGCATTTATTTTATGATTTACGCATCTAAATAATATAAAATAAACCAAAGTTAAATTGAAAATCTGGTAAAAGATATTTTCGGATAATATAATCCAAAAAATTATGGAAATCTTGTTCGGATTATATAATCCGAACCAAGGGTATTTTAGGAAAAAAAATTGGGCGCGTGAGAAACACATAGGGTGGGAAAAGTAATAGTCATATATTTTTACGTTGGTATATTTAATTTAATTTTATTTGGTTATTGCTATCTGATATAGATGATCCCTCAAAAAAAATATCTATCTATACATGAGTTAACTTAACAAGACGTACCAAAAGTGGTGATGGGAAATTTTTCAGGGACAAAAAGTCGAAGTAAAATTTTATGGGGATTAAAACAAAAAAAAAGTTTGGTTTAGCTGCCAGGACACCAAAAGTAATATTTAAAGCTGATTTCTATTAAATGCCGATAAATTTAACACCAAATGTCACGTAAGCACAACTCAGTTGGTAGCTACAAGGACAATGACATGCGAGATTTGAACCCTGGACTCCATGCTTCTCCACATTTAAAATATGTGAGTCATATCCAGTAGGCTGGCTACTTGACTAAAAACAAAAACAAAAAAGTTAATACCAAATCAGCAATATTTTTTTTTCCATGGTAAGCAACACACTAATTACACTTAAAGTCAATATTTTATAAAAGGATTCTGATACATTTGGTGACGATCGATGAATATGGATGGTTGTCTATGGTGCTCCGGTGTGGCGGAGGCTGAGTCTTCTCAGTCGAAGTGGGAGGCATGGTAAGCAACACACTAATTACACTTCAAGTTATATTTCTTGATTCTCAAGAATTAAATGATAGGAATATACATGCCTATGTTTGTTACAAGTTTACTAAATTTTATTCCCAGATATAAAATGTTCCTGGGAATAGAAAATTTTTCCCAAGGAAAAGGGTGGGAATAAAGTTTCCATGTAGATGAGAATAAATTCATAAATAGTTACCTATTATAATCCCTATTTTTATGGTTCCTAAGAATATTATAAAGTTAACCAAACATATTTTTCCTAAAAACCTTGGAATAAAATTCTCATCTTTATATTCCAAGGAATGTTATTCCTAGGAATAAATTTGGTAAACTTGCATCGGAGGACTAAGCCTAAAATGTATAGTAATATAGAAAGATGGGCCAAAACTGTATTTAATAAAAAAAAAGAGTTTTTTTTTTAAATTAAAAAGAATAAAAAAAATTGTTCTTAAAAGGGGGAGCAAACGAAGATGATGAGTCTTAATTGGAGTGTCATGTCATCCAAATAGAATGTCAAATGAAGGGGGAGCATAAAGGAAAATGCTAAAGAGTTCCATGAGCCATTGGTTAAGAGAAAAAAAATAGAAATAATATGTTGAAAGTGGTGAAAAATGTTGAATTCAACTCTCTAAATACTTAAAAGTTGTACTTTCCAATGCAAACCTACTACTTTTAATTTTTTTAACAAATGTCTAAGAGCACTTGTTAGCAAGACTATTTTGAAAAAGACAAGAGAAAAATTAAGGGTTAAATCAATACATGGATCAAAACCGCAGATTTAATAAAATAGAGGGGAACCAAAACTGTATTTAAAACAAATAGTTAAAGATACCGATTTTTCTTTTCTTATATATATTAAATATAAAGAAAAATGTAACAAATAGATAAAAGTAAATTTAAAATCAAATAAAAGTGTAACAAACTCAATCTTTATTGTCCTTGGTACATCAATTTTTTTTCCTTCCTTATCATTTATCTTTAAAAAAACAGATTATGGGTGGGAGTGAATTCAAAATTGAAAAAAAGTGTAACAAACACGTTATGGGTAAACGTCCAGTTTTTTTTTTTTTCTTCCTTTATCTTTTAAAAAGTGTAACAATCTAGATCGAGCATATCTATATTATATATAAAGCAATAGAAGATTTTAAGCTGATTTTTTTTATTATCACAATTACACTTTTAAACAACTTTTTCTAAAATAATGATCATTGTTGGTGTAATTAAAAAGATAAGAATTAAGATTATATTTGTTTGTTACATTTTGAAAGCAACAAAACAATATGTCAGTTTGGTTTGTTATAATTCGAAACCAATTTTTTTTTTATATTTATACTTTTAATCAAACGTTAGCGTAATAAAAAAGTCAAAGAAACCTTTTTGCTAATGAACGTTAAAGATACCGGTATCTGAAATATAATAGAATGAATATCGAAATAAAAAAAATTTATAATAAGAAATTACGTTTTAATAGAATGCATATCAACGTTTTAATTAACCTTCATCGATCTTTTGTCAAAAAATAAAAATAAGCCTTCATTGATCTATTATTTTTTATGAACATAAAGTGTGTTGGACTCATCAATAGCACACCTTGTGCGAGGTGAGTTTATCCTCTTGTGAGCAATATATTCCATTTTGATTTGTTAAAATAAAAATATCATATCAGACATCAAGGTTCAAATAACCCTAACCGATTAGGTCAGTGTCCGATTTCAAATTTACGACATTTTGAATCGGTTCATCTAGGATTTATGTATATTAATGATTTTTTTAAGGAATATTTTAATAATTAGTTTATACTAAAACAAATATCACGATATATACTCCGATATTAGCTGGCTAGTATAATTTCATTCCATAACTAAAGCATATATTTGTTTATTTTTTCACGGGATATCTAAAGCATGTCTATTTATGAGTATCAGGCAACGTATAAGTTTATTCCATATCTTGTTTCAAAAAATAAGTTCATTCTATATCTAAAGCATAACTATTTTTTTTTTTGAAGGATAAAGCATAACTATTTATGAATATACTATAATCTCTTCCGAACATTCATGAAAAATTAATAAAAAGGCTGTAAAATATGAGTGTATACGCTGTACAAATTTAAAACTGCACTATCAACGCAAGATATCATCGGCAGGCACATAACTCTATACATAAGATAAAGGACTAAACTGTTTTTTTTTGTTACAAACAACTAAACTGTTACAAATAAATAAGATAAAGACCTGAAGTAATTTTGCCTATATATATAACCATCCATCTCTAGGGCTTCTCCCATTCCATATGTCAGCCTCTCTTCCACCAAATCGCTTTTCCAAAAGCATCCACAATCAAACAATGAGTCGGAAAGAATTGTCAAAGATTTCACCATCGCCGGTTTCATTGGCCACTCTACTTGACCGTGAACTTCGAGAAGAGAAAGGTGTAAAAAGTTTTGCTAAGTATGGAGAAGATAGCATGGCTAAGAAAGGAGAAGATTATGGTCTGATCAAAACATGTTGCCACCGGGTTCCTGGGGATCCATCAACTGCGTTTTCGGTCTTTGCAATTTTTGATGGGCATAGTGGCATATCAGCCGCAGTTTATGCAAAAGAAAACTTACTAAATAATGTTTTGAAGGCAATACCGCAAGATATTATCAGCAGCAGCAGGGATGCATGGCTACATGCCCTTCCTCGTGCTCTAGTGGCTGGTTTTGTGAGGACTGACATGGATTTTCAGAGTATCAAGGGAGAAATGTCTGGAACGACAGCTACATTAGTTGTGGTTGATGAGTGTGTTGTCACTGTTGCATCTGTAGGTGATTCCCGTTGCATATTAGTAGATACTGAAGGAGGAGGCGTAGTTTCTATCCTTACGGTTGATCACAGACTGGAAGATAATGTGGAAGAAAGGGAACGTGTTATTGCAAGTGGTGGTGAAGTAAAAAGACACGATTATCGTGGTGGCCCTCTTCGCGTTTGGCCTGGTGGATTATGTCTATCTAGATCCATAGGAGACGCAGATCTAGGGAAATATATTGTTCCAATACCACAAGTTAAGCAAGTCAAACTACTTTCCAATGGTGGCGGTGGAAGGCTTATCATAGCCTCTGATGGTGTTTGGGATGCTTTATCGAATGAGATGGCAGCAGCAGCAGCATGTCGGGGTGTAGCTGCAGAATTTGCTGCAAAGCTAGTGGTTGAGGAAGCTATAATATCTAAAGGCTTGAAAGATGATACATCATGCATTGTTGTAGATATTCCTTCTGATCACCTCCCTGTATTACAACCAAATTCAACTACACGGAAGAAATTACATAATGTGCTAAAACCGCTTCTTTTTCCTTTTCGAAAGAAATCTAAGAAGAACTCTACAAACAAAGGTACCACCAGCAAGGTTGGTGTTGTCGTGGAAGAGTTATTTGATGAGGGTTCTGTGTTTATAGAAAGGTTTGGCGATGATTTTTCACTTAAGAACAACTCTGATCAGATTTTCAGCTGTGAGATTTGCCAAGTGGATCAACGCCCTGGAAATGGTATATCAAGACCGTTGAATTCTCCATAGGATAGGAAGGCCCATTTTTCTGCACAAACTGTCGGAAGAAAAAAGTTATCATGGAAGGAAAGAGGCCAATGGTCTATCAGTAATTATCTAATATTATGAATTGACTTTAATTTTGCATTGTTTAATTTTTCATAGATTTTGAATCGTACGTTGGTTGAGTACCTCTTGTACTCCAATTCTTTATTGAAATTCTTCTCGGTTTAATAGTTGATATTTGTATACTTTTATCTGACAGTGATAGCATGGTTGATTTTACAATTTCGGTGGTCATTATTATATGTGCAAGATAGGTCTTTTAACTGTTTTGCATTTTGTTACAAATTTGATTCTGGCTTTTACTCAGATGTTAGAGTTTAGACTAACTGATATAACAAACAGATTGACATAGATGAGTTGCCATTCATAAAACATTTCCTTGTTTTCTCTCAGTTTGCTTTGACATTAACTCTCTATTCTGTCTCATACACAGCAGAATTGTCGTTGACATTGGCATCAATAAAACCATCCAAACAAAGCACAAAACCAAGGAAATTTAGTAACACAATCTTCCCTTCATTTACATAGTTCCTGTACAAGTATCATTGTCAATTCATTTGTGGGAAACATTTTAACCAAACTTGAATTTTTTAGAAAGTCAGGCTTTTAGGATGCAGATTTCAACCATTTTAATCAAACTTTAGGTTTGTGCTTTTTATGGACAGAATAAGCCTTAATACAGACATCTAATAGAGTTCTACTACCAACACTCACTATAGGTAGAGATTACTGAGTATGAAAGACAAAAGTAGTATCCAGTAGTTTCTCTCCTAGAACAAGTCCTACAAACTGAAACCAACGGGACAAAAGGAAATCGAAGTATCAAACCAACACGGAGAACTTTAAACTTGAGTATAAAACCTTAAAACATTAAAAGTCATAAAACATATACAAGTTAAAATGGAGACATCCGAAATTTGAAAATTGCAGTAGAAACCCAAAACCCCCTTCACTGGGTCAGAAAACGTTACAATATTCGCCATTGATTAAATGAACATTCCGGAAAAGATTAAGGGAAAAAAATCTACCAGAAACTTATGTCAACGAATTATTTTTGCAATGTGATAGAGATTCAAACCCTTTTTCCAGCAGAGAAAAGTTTGTGAGTTTAGAATACCTAGTGAGACTACAAGAATTAAAACAGGAAAGGAAACATCAAAAATGAAAAACTGAACAAGGATGGTTCAAGTGTCACTTTCCTGGAATAAAACCTAAGGGCTAAGGTTGATTTTTATATGATTTAAGTATATCCATTTCGAAGTTATGGAAAACCAACCAATTACAAAAACACAAGTTTTGAGGAAATTTATCTGTAGCTAACCAGATAAAAATCAACCTATCTGATCAAAATCATAGTTTTAAGGAAACACAAGTTTTGAGGAAATTTTGAGGATATTGGTCAAAATCATTCCCTATCTTTTCACATCAGCAATTACATAGATGAACATGTAATGTTTCGTCTTGGTTGTCTTGCAATAAGGAACAAGTTTCTCCACTAGACAAAAAAGGAACAAAAACACAAACTGCCACAAATAAACACACAAGCAAAACAACAAACAGACCCAAGGAGAAAAAAAGAACACCTAACAGCAAAACAATAACCGCACAGCAGCAGAACTGGAAAAACGACATCCAGTCGGACCACTTATCTGCTTCAGCTGGATTCCTCTAGCTTATCCCTGCCTCCATTCATAGAATAACCAAGGGCTCCCCTTTAAATGGCAAAGACTTCATTTCCATGACAACATCTTGATTTCATCCACAATATCCTTACAATCTCTAGCCAAATTGTTGAAGATTTTCGCATTCCTAGCCTTCCAAAGAACCAAAATAACGGAGTTCCAAATTAACCAATAACCCCTCTTTATCTTCAAATTTCTACCTTCACCAATGAACGTTTCCAGTTGCAAAAACAAATTACTTGGGGTAATAATTGCTATGCCAGCCAGGAAAACACCACCACACCTTAAAGGCCACATCACAATGAAGGAAAAGATGTTTAGACGTTTCCTTGCTCCCAATAAATAAAACACAATTTGTCGATGTGTTTTGTTGAATAACATGACGCATCGCTAAATTATATCTGGTTGGAATTCGATCCAAAAGGAGTTTCCAAGAAAAGGCAATAACTCTGAAGGAGCTGGAGTTTTCCACAAGCTATCAAAAACTCTATCTTCCGCTTCCCCCCCTACTATTCTCCCGTACCAACAACATATCAAATAAGACATACGCCGTCTTCACCGAAAATTCTCCACTGGTATGGGGGCTCCAAAACCACTTATCATCCCTCTTTACCCAACGAAAACTGGCCAAAAGCTCAATAAGATTATCAAGCAAAGACCTCTCCCATCCCAATCAAATAAGTTTCTATACCAAATAAACCTCCATCTCCAAACTCCAACACTTTCCCGAAAGTCCAACACACAATCATCCTTTTGCTCCGAAATCAAAAACATCTAGAAATTTAACACATTATAGATTATTATCTAACCATCTATTAAGATCCAATGGCCCACATAATAGAAGATTGAATAACAGAATTTGGGGTATTGACATCATAACGACGTTACTGAAAACCGATCAACTATAAAAACACAGTTTTAAGGATTTTTATCTCTAGCTAACCACAACGTAAAACGTTAATTTCAGATTGTCCTGGTAACATTAAGTTAGAACCCGATGGCTGTCATGAAATGCAGAAGAAAATACTACAAGCACATCCTGTATGATATTTGTTCTAACCGGTTATACTCTTATTCAGAAACAACACTTAATATTCAAATCAGAAAATGAACAGTAAAAAATAATAAAACTGTGCTTCTAAATTAATACCTTTCATCATTAATACTTGATACTTCTCTTACTGTAAGAATATACTCTAGAGAGGTATTGGTCAAAATCATTCCAATAATGGGGGATGTAGACATGTGGTGTAACTATGCTGACAAAATGCTTTTCCCACATGCTGATATACTTCAGTGCAATATTTATGCTAATCATTTTTTATAGCTACTCTTTCGCTGAAGATAACTTTTTATCAAGTAAAATTCTTTTATAGTTTAGCATCTTATGCATGACGTTTAGTGAATCAAAAGTTCTCGGTCTTTATCTACAATTTACGATTCCTTTACATCGTACGTTAGAACTTTACAAGGTCTTGATCTACAACTTTTGCTAATTCTGTATGTAATTGTCTAACTCAGTATTCATATGAATTGCGTGTATAAAAATTAAAAGCACCAACTCAATTCTTATATGGCATAAATACAGTTTTGACCCCCTATGTTTCACAATCTAGCGATTTTGGCCCTATATAAAACAATAACAATTTTAATCCTTAAGTGTAAAAGAAATAAACTAGCAAATACAAGCATTTCACAGTCCCTGTAAATTAATAGTTTAAAATTTTTCAAACATTCTAGAGAAGTAACATATGGTAGTTGTTCCTTTTGTTTGATTCCCGATAGGACAAGGAAAGATTGAAAGATGCAAGTTTCCAGAAAGGGAATACAATAACGCTGTGATTTCAGGTAAGAGCAAAATTGTAACGGAAAGTTTTAAATGACAAAAATGAATAAGCAAAAATATGGTGGCAGCCAATAATATTTCCATGTTCAATGCAGAAACCAATAAGCAATCAAATAATGAAGGAAACAGCAATATTTACGATGGAAAACATGTTTCAAACAAATTTGAAATCCAGAATTATCTCACCGGAATGCGATTAAAAGCTTTTTCCCTGCACTAATATCAAGTTTCTAATTTATAATCAAAATATATGTGACTCCCTTCATCTGCAAGTCTAGATGCTTCATTTATGTTCTTCAAGTGCATTACTCAATGCAAACTGCAGAAGAATTTAATCTATCTACATGAGACGTTTTCTTTTTTTTTTTTAAAGAAGAAACTCATTGTATTTCATTAGCTAAAATGTGACAAATACACGAGGGTACATCATCTATAACATGGGATATTCTAGGATTAAATGGGGTTGTCTGAGCTAACCCGTGAGCGACCTCATTCGATTGCCTCCTATTAAACTCGACATGAGAGTTCTTTAAACTTTTTTTTTGAAGAAGCTAAACTAACCCCCTCAAATTGGCACCAGAGAGAATCGAACCTGAGACCTTGAGGAGGAGCACACTCCTAGATCCCAAGCATATACCACTAGGTCAACCCAAGTGGGTTGAGAGTTCTTTAAACTATTAAGTAACAACGGTCTACAAGCATATATGATACAACTAAACTAACTACTATCATCTATATCTGAATTTACATAATCAACAACCCTTTTAAAATCAAGAGCAAAATCCACATTGTCCAACTGGAGATCTAACACCCATTCCAAAGCTGTACGTAACCCGACAACCTCCACCACATCTATGTCACACAGGGAAGCAAACCGGTCTGTTTTTGCAAGAGCAAAATCACCAGAATCATCACCGGTCTGTTGGTATTTTAATATAATTTTTGTTTAGGGTTAATATCGTTTTTGGTCTCTGTAATATTAGCGAATTCCGGTTTTAGTCCTGTAAAAATAATAATTTAGATTTTGTCCTTGTAATTTTAGATTCTTGCACTTTTGATCTCTCATTTCACCATGTCAGCAAAATCTGCATACATGACACGTGAAATGAGGGACCAAAAGTGAAAGAATCTGAAATTACAGGGACCAAAAGTTAAAATTACAGGGACGTAATTTATGCAAATTATGCTGACGTGGTTAAATGAGGGACCAAAAGTGGAGGAATCTGAAATTACAAGAACAGAATCTAAATTTTTTATTTTACAGAGACTAGAACCGAAATTCGCTAATATTAAAGGGACCAAAAACAGTATTAACTCTTTTGTTTATGATAAATTACATAAATAAGAATGAATAAGTATAACTAAAATTTTAGTACCAATAAAACTGAAGGATCATTATAATTACCGATAAAACTTTGAAATAAATTCGACATAAAAGTCTTACAAGGAAACTCTATATAAAACCGAAAGTCTTAACAATTAATCCCAATATTAAATTGCAAAATAAAATAAAATTATCTTATAAAAAAAATTAACATTCTCAAAAGTTTACTAATAGATTGAAATCTTCACGTTAGTTGAAGCTTTTGGAAGACTCGACAAAAGTTCTTCTACTTCACAACGAGCAGCAACATACAGTGCATCTGCATCCTCACCCTCCACATCATCTTTAAGTAAATTGATAGTCACCTTTCTCAAGGCCTTCCCATGCATAAGAAAGTAATTAATTACAGTGAACTCATTTTCAGTTCCCTTAAAGCCATTAATCTCTATCTCCTTTAGTTTAAACTTCACACATTTGAAATCATTTGCAGGGCCTTTCCAATCTCTCTCCTTTATTGTTTTAATTTTTTTTTTTCAATAGGAAAATAAATTAAGGGATTTAATTACGTTGTCAATCAACGACAATTGTTGAATCACTATGAAAATATTTCTTGAACATATATACCTTTTTTTACTGGAAAAACATATCTACCGTAAAAATCATATAAAGGGTGATTTGTCAGGCAGTGTAACCGTATGAAACAAATAATCTCTAGATTATAAACCTAATATATAAAATTATTTTACTTTTACACATCAATTCAATCAAATTAAAACATAATTTTACTTTATTTTGTGAAATTATATAGTCTGCAAACATCTATACAAATTAAGTTTTGTAAAAAAAAATACAAATTAAATGCATATAATACATATAGACAATTAATTAAAACAAATTAATTTTATGTAACACTTACCAAAAGATGTATTTCATCAACAATTTCAATTGTGAGACGTTCTATGTCGGGGCAACTCTTTAGCATGAATGAGATTCCCATAAACTCAAATTTGTGCAAAGCACTCTTCATTATCAAATGCTTCAAACTCATTTTCCGATACAACTTTTTTCTTCGTGCTTGAGTGTAAATAACCTTAGCATATCAAACAAAAAACGTTAAGAAATATAAAAATAAATTTAACAATTTCTAAAGTTTTTTGACCAAATCATTTTCAAAAGAAATATTTATGCAACTGTAATAATAAATATTTATTAAAAAGGTGAAAAGAGAAAAATATTATTAAAGGGACATTAATAATGATGATGATGATGATGATAAAAACAACACTAAAATTAAAAAGAAGAAAAAAAGGTAAAGAAAAGTACTTGAAGCAAGTAACTGCAAACGGTCATTTTTCTAAAAGAAATGACATTTAACAAAAGATAGTAAAGATAAGAATCAGCAAAGCGCTTGACCTGACATCCATGCTCAAAGGAAAAGTCAAAATTAACTTCATCCAATGCAATTGATTGAATATCAACGACAAAAAGTGTCATCAACCCTTGATAAATAAAAACCTTCAAATTTGGGGCATTAACTTTGAGAGTATTAAACTTAAATTGACATCTATTGATAACCAATTTTTTCAACCCAGAGTATTCTTCCTTCAAAATAAAACCATCATCTGAATTCCAGCACTTAAACAAACTCATACTCTCCAACTTTTCACAATGGCCAATAGCGCCTTAATAGCACATAGCTTCACTTTCATACAACCCAAAGATATTTTTTTGAGGGAATGAAAATTAACCATTTCACTAGCAACAAAATCACATGCATACAAGTTCCACTACTAAAAAAACAAAAATTAGTGAGGGATATTTAGTGAGGGAAAACGTGAAATCCCTCTCTAATTCCGTCACTAAATTTTGCGACCAATGAATTTGTGAGGAATTTAATTTTTTCCGTCACAAATTTCCCTCGCTAATTTTGCTTTTTCTAGTAGTGTTCAAAGATTGAAGTTCACTATAGTCATAAACATAACTAGGCAAATCAAACAAAGCCACCAACTGATCATGAGAAAAACTATCTTTGATCCAAGTTGGATGAGTGAAATCAAGTTCCAAATACTTAACTCCATTTCTCACACCTGACGCAACAAATTGATCTATGACCTGCTTAAACATTTCAGGCACTGAAATTGTTAAAGACAATTTGTTAATGACATTTTCTGTGCGATCTTTTATCCATTTTTCCATGAAATCCAAAAATGCTATTCTTTGAGCATCAACAATTTCAGGAGATTGATCAAATTTAACAAAGAAGAGTTCATTGAACTCTATGTTTGGTGCCACTTTGCTAATGTTCACCCAATTTTTGGAGAGAATACAAGTTCTTGCCACTTCTTTAAAAGACAAAGGGGAGAAAATGGTTGATAACAATGAATTAGGCAACGAACTAAACCTATCAATGCTCCCTCCCATGGTTCTCTTGCTAAGATTTGTAAACTAATCTATTGAGATTCTTTGATCTCTCAAACTGAATTTTTTATTCTGATTATTGATTTTGTTTCAGATACATCTATGGTATTTATATAGAATTTGTGTGCTAACCGGTTATAGCCGGTGATTAGGTGACTTACTGTCACATGTCAGTGAGTTAGTTACAAGTTGGTTACAGCTCACTAAATGACTAATGCTAGGTAGAATAGGGTGTAGAGTAACTATGGTGAGCTCTAGAGAAATTATCCTCTAACAGTAAAGTTTAATATTATTTTTTTGTTATGTCAGTATAGTTCAGTTAGTAGGACGATGCATTATTATATGCTTTGAGGTTCGAACCTCGGACACCCCACTTATTCACCTTATAAGATGAATTCTAACCACTAGGTTACCTGACAAAAAAAATATATATTATTTTTAAATTATTAATTACATTCATCTTTTTTTACCAATATTAATTACATTCACTTTTTTTGAATGAATTAATTACATTCATTGTAAACTTGTTTATAATTTTCCCTAAAAAAACATCTTGTATAAATATATATGGAATTTTTTTAAAGGAAAACATATTTTTAAGGATATTATTTTTAAATTATTAATTACATTTTGTCAAAAAAAATTTATTAATTACATTCATCTTTTTTGACGAACATTAATCACGTTCACTTTTTTTTTTAAGGAATTAATTACATTTATTGTAATCTTGTTTATAATTTTCGCTAAAAAAACATTTTGCATATTTTTTTTTTCTGAAAGGAAAACATATTTTTAACGATATTGTTTTAAAATTATTAATTGCATTCATCTTTTTTGACGAATATTAATCACATTCACTTTTTTTGAAGGAATTAATTACATTCATTGTTAACTTGTTTAAAATTTTGCCTAAAAAAATATCTTGTGTATATTTTTTTTAAAGGAAAACATATTTTTAAGGATATTGTTTATAAATTATAAATTACATTCATCTTTTTTTATGAATATTAATCACATTCACTTTTTTGAAGGAATTAAATACATTCATTGTTAACTTGTTTATAATTTTCCCTAAAAAAAATTATTGTATATATATTTTTTTTAAAGGAAACGAAACATAGTTTTAAGGATATACAAGTGATGAGGTCGTTGGGACGTTACTAATCTAATCGGCCGTCGAGCTGCACCTACTGGTCACACGGTGATCCTTACGTGTGGGGTCTATACTTCTCGGATGACTAGGTCTATCCCTCCAATGTTTGGTTGCACCTGCAGGTCACATGCTGATCCTTACGTGTGTGGTCTTACCACCCCAAAGGTAATTGAAAGCATAGACTTTATATTGACATTCAAAGATTTCCCAAGGTAATGAAAGGTTCCTGTAGGTCTACCCATCTATGAATCTTAGGACACTCAAAGCACACACTCTATCTCACACTTAGTAGTTCTAAAAACGGGCAGCCCTATCAGCGTCTACCTTACTAAGGGTTTAAGAGAATGGTTATACTAGGCTACAGCCTATTTCCTTCAAGCAGACACTTGTTTCCTTAATTATTAACGTGTTACCTCCTAGGTTCAGCTGATTTTACTCAATATTAGTATCACCTCCTAAGTACTTATTGCTAGAGTCAACTCGCTTTCAGTATCTTTCGCTGGTTATAACTAATTACTTCCTAGTCAGATAAATATTACTATCAAAATATAAATATCAAGATATAAGCATCAACGTAGTATATCAATATTAGGCCTTGTCACAACTTAAGTATCTAATCTAGGGTTGCGCTACTACAAAAATAAACTAAATTTCTAATAAAACTTACTAGCGAACAAAAGATAAATAAAATAAAAATGACATTAAATTAAATAAATATTCAACAAAAATAAATAGAGGATCCTCTTAGAACTCTAACCTAAAATGAATTAGTTACACATGGTAACTAAAAACAAATTACTAAAGATAAAAATATACCCTAGAAAATTAAGGAGAAGAAAGAAACTCCTCTGAAGCTCTAGAATTGCCTTCCTCTTGAACTGCCACAGTTCTGAACGAGAAATTCCAAATGAGGAAGGATGATATTTAATGTGAGAGTTTCTAACTGGATTTGGGCTAAAAATTTGGGCTTTACTAACAAAAAAGCAGGAAAAGACGCTTGTCCCGCACATTTTGGATGTTCGGGGTGCATCCACCATGCTCTAGGCGCATGGGTGTGTGGCAAAAGCCATGCTCTAAGCACATGTCAGGTTTTTGCCATGCTCTAGGCGCATGGCATGTGTTCTAGGCGCGTACAACTTCTTGGGCTCAGTTTCTCCAATTATTTGTCGTTTTAGGTTTCCGACTTCAATTAACTTGCCTCAGAACTTAGGAACATAATTCCTCCCACTGTAAAGTATCCTGAGGTCTCTTGAATCTTCATTCCCGGTCTTCCCAAAGTCTTTACAAAACTTTGGTTGTTCTTGATTTGCTTATTGGCATGATTTCTTCGTGAATTACTTCAAAACCCCCATAAAATTGCTATGATTCGAGAAAATTAGAATTAAAGACATAAATATAGAAAATATTACAAAAGTTCCGAAATCATAGGCAATCATTCTAATAATCCTCCTTTTTGCGGATAAAACCTACTGAAAATAACTGAAAAACATGCTAAGAATAACATAAGATGACATGTCATCACAACCCCAAACATAAGATGTTGCTTGTCTTCAAGTAACGAAAGAAAAACATATTTTATTCTTTGCATTTTTTTAGGAAAAAGATACCTTTCCGAGAGGGTTGCTTAGGACATCATTCATCACATTTATAGCAGAGTAGCAACTAACTTACCACAGTACATTCAAGTGGGTTCGGCTTGGCGAAAGTAGCCGATATTGTCAACCATACTCTTTTCTATGATACACGTATGTATCTCCTAAAACCAGTAGGGCTGGTCACGACTGTTGTCCACTCCAGTCGTCACATGAATGTACCTTGATGTAAATTTGAAACAATTCTAAACAGACAGTCAAGTTAAAATTATTTACACACTTGGAGGATTTTGAGGGTTATAACTTAGCTTGGGAAAGTAGGGTAGAGCAACATTCGGGTTCGGGTGAGTTCAGGCTTGAACTCGGCAATATGTATGAAACTGAGCATCCAATTTAGAGACTCAATTCCGCCAACAAATTAATAAGGTTTGTACGGGTTTCGGTTTGGACGGATCTCGGTTTGATCGGGTGGGTTGATTCGGTTATTTCTCCAATATATTTTTAATCATCTCAAATTCACCTGGCTATTTTTTTAACAAAACTTTCATCAATAAATTAACAAGAAAAAGATCATAGATCAAAGTATCATAGCAATCATTAAAATTTGAAGTTATAAAAAATTTAATAAGAAAAATGTCAGGGATTGATTATCATTGTTTTTCTTGTTCCCAATATCACATGTTCATAATTAAAATATTACACATTGAACTTGGACATATATGGATCTGAGTAAATCATGGCTAAATTTAAAGAAAAGTTTGCATGTTTAAGTAGATCTACATAGTAAATCAACAAATGATGCTTGGATGTGGAGTAAATTTTGTTATAGGTTGGTCGGGTTCGGTTTACGCGGTTTTGGATTTGTAAAAACTGGGCCCGACCGTCTAAACCCACACAAACCCTATTTTTTAGTCTTTCTTCACCTGAGACCCGTTTTAACCCACCCGGTGGACCCGTGGGTGACTCGGATATATCGGTTGGTGGGCGGGTTCGGATTTTGTGCTCACCCCTATGGGAAAGTAGGCTAACAAAAGAACTTGGAGTTAGTTCATTAACCTAAGGATTCCTACTAACATTTATGAACTGCCATCCTTCCTTGATTCAAACAAGACGGATAAAATAGTAGAACAATTTGTCTTTTTATTTTTGACAGAAATAATTTTTTTTAAGAGACCTATTTTTTACTCTTGATTTTTTTATTTTTTTTCTATTTTTTCTTTTGTGTAGATCCATGGTCATCTATATTTTTTTTCATTTTTTTCTTTTCTGACAAATATGTTCTACTGTTACCCCATCCCAAACTTAAGATCGATGTTGCTAATTCTAAAGAGAAACTCCAAACTTAGTTTCGAAACATGTGCAGTCATAATAATACATATCTAATTCCAAGTGAAATCAAACAGGCTACATTTAAAGTTCAGGACTGTGCATGATTTATCACTAGGTAACAAGAAAGAAATTTTCATCTGAGGCACAAAGTGGTTTCAGAAAGGATAATTAGTATATAAAAGGGTGGCTTGAAAGGCCTAAGGTACCAAAGAAAAATGCCTCGTATGTATAATAACATAACCGATCATCCGTAAAGAATGGCCACAGAGCAAAAATAACATTCATATGGAACACTCATAATTGAAAATATTTAAGTATCTAACAACCTAGAATGAATATGGAAATATTTGGCTTTGGATCTCATTGATTATGCTATTTAGAAAAGAGATGGTGATTCTATAAGTAACTTCACTAGCAAGCCCCAGAAAGTATTCTGCTCTTGACTGCAAGGGTAAACTAGCCTCCGTCGTTAAATCATTGAAATGAATACCTAAGACTAAAAAAAAATTAAGTATAAAAGAAAATGTTGTATATGTAATGCAAAAGAAATAAAATTTTATTAGATAATACTAAGGATTAGCAACAGAAAAAGAAAAGAAATTGATTAGTTAGATCATCTCAGCTTAGCAGAAAAATAAAAATGCAGAAAATAAATATAATGGGTTGTCTCCCATTCAGTGCTTGTTTAACGTCTGAGTCCCGAAGATCAATAGGTTTCCTCCTAATCAACGCTTCTTTTGAGTCATTAACTTACGAAATAAGTTGCCTCCTATTCAACACTTGTTTTAGCGTTCCAAGCCTGACATATATGTCTACTTGCCGCTTTTGAACCCCTTTGAGCAGGTTCCTCTTCCCTTACGTGATACTCTACCAATTTTATTTCACTTAGATCAACATATGCATACCACATGACTTCATCCCAAATCACAATAACCTTTTTCTTGATTTTAAATTGTGAATGGTCCGCCCCAGTCTTTCCTTGCTTGTAAATTCCCGAAGTACCCATAGAATTCCTTGGGATACCTCAGCAAGACATGATCTCCGACTTTAAAGTCCTTATAAGGAGTGTTCTTCCAGGAGCCCCCAATACCTCTTTCCCATACATCCGCTCTTCTGGTGTCATATGCACCATTCTTTTCTTGATATGCATGTCGCTGCTCTATGTCTTGATGGGAATCAGAAGGATTGACGTCCTCCATTGCATGACATTCAGTACCTGCATCTTGCCTAATGTTGTCCTACGAAATCTGATGTATCAAGTATTTACCTTTTCACCTAAGTACGATCTCCTTGTATTCAAAGTTTATCCGAGCTTTTGAAGTAGCTAGAAAAGGCCAACCCAAAGTTATTGGACAATCAGGCTTGTCCATCACTACTAGAGGTACCTACCGATAATGGACTTGTAGAGATACATACCTATAGTGGTAACAGATAATTCATCACCTTTGTTGATGAATATTCCATGATGTTATGGCTATATCTGATAAAAGCTAATAGTGATGTATAATACCCTAATTTTGTCCAGATAAATTTCAAAAATACCAAAAATAAGTGATCATTTTAGTTTTTATCATATTTTTCGATCATCGTTAATTTTATCGTAATATCTAAAATATCATAAAAAAAATACATAAGAGGTGAGAATTGCATTCATCAAACCCAATAGTTGATGCCCATTTACAAAAATGAATCCAATTACACATTTTTATATTACAAAAGAAAATATATTAAAATAAAATGAACAAGTATTTTTTCCCTCAAGAAAAAAAAGTAATTAAAAAAAATAATAAAACAAAATAAATTGATGAAACGAAACAATAGAGGGCAGCAGCGCTCATTTTCTCTTTTCCAGCAACAGCATGTGCACGCCTCCCTCTCCCTTATTTTCAGCTTCTTTGCTGTTCCAAATGCAAACTAATTATCTCCATTTTTGCACTCCATCAAAAGGTTTAGACACTTTCTTCCCTCTTTATTTAATCAATGTTAACCAAAACTTGTTATCTGCCTCTCTCTCATGACAACATGCTATCTGCTATGGTTTTCTCTCTTTCTTTTGCTCCTGTTTGCTTTCTTTTAATGTCATACCTTATTTTGTTTATTTATTAATTATTATTATTTGCAATTACTATAAGAGGTTTATTCATTTGGGTTTGATAATATGTATGAATTGGACTGAAATGGTCCCAACAATGTTAATGCCTCTTTTGCTGTTGCAATTCCTACCTAAACAACATTTAGCATATTTAAGGGTTTCTTTCATGTTTTGCTTTGTATTTCATTTTAGTTGAATATCCAAAAAACATTAATTATTTTAAATTCCTTGAGGGGGATTAATTAGATGTATATCCCTTTAATCCTTGAGTCTTTAGAGCACATATTGTATTGCTTGATCGTTCTAAATCTCATTTTTAGAATTAATTTAATCAGAAAAATAAACATTTTTTAAAGAGGATTGATTGGATGTACATCTCTTTAATCTTCGAGTTGTCAAGACACAAGTTGTACAACTTGCTCGTGTTCTAACTCAAGATCAAAATAAATCAATCAATATGATTAATTGGATGTACATCTCTTTAATCCTAGAGTTGTTCACAATGTGTACGACTTGCTCGTTCTTAAACTCATTTTTAAACAAATCATTTTACGAGGATTAATTGGATGTACATCTCTTAAATTCTGGAGTTGTCAGGATACAAGTTGTACGACTTGCTCGTTCTTGAACTCATTTTTAAACAAATCATTTCAAGAGAATTAATTGGATGTACATCTCTTTAATTCTCGAGTTGTCAAAACAGTACAACTTGCTCAGTCTCAAACTCACTTATAAAACCAAACAAATTCACCACAATTAACTTCTCGCAATCAATTTATTTTTTACATGCATTTATCACAACAAAAGCATATTCTTAAGATCAACCAACAAACAAACATTTTCTACCTCAGAACTACGTAGCTTTGAATTCTCCATCGCACTAGGAGATACAAAGGAGCAAGATCAAACTCTTGTCAAGCACAATAATAAAAAAAAAACCTTTTTTTTTTCACTCTATCTAAAACCTAGACATTTTCATTTAAAAACTTAATTTTAATTTTCATTTAATAATAAGGAGAAATAAATTATTTATAAGTTAACAAATATTTTTCACAATTAATTAGAGGTAATTGTTTTAACGACTCCCGAACCTAAAATCCGGTTTCAAATACCGTTTTATCGTTTTAAAGGGTTTTTCCGCTGTTTTTCCTATTTCAATAAACTTTGGTGGCAACTTCATTGTTTTTCGAGCAACCCTCGAATTTTTAGGCCGCTTCATGATGCTTTGGAAATTTTTCAAAAATTCAAAGCATTAGCTGAGAAGCAAAGTGGTAAGTAGCTTAAAATTCTCAGAACAGATGGAGGTGGTGAATAGAGCTGTCAAAACGGGCCGGGCTGTACGGGCGGGCCTGAAAGCCCGCAAAAAATGAAGGGCGTGGGCCAAAAAATTGCAGCCCGAATCATTTCAGGGCTTTTTAGCCCGGCCCGACAAAGCCCGAAACCCGGTAGGGCTAGCCCGTCCGGGCCGCGGGCAGCCCGAAAGCCCGCAAAAAAAATTGAAGTGTGTGATTTTTTTTTACACTGGACTGGACTCTTGGATGTTGTGACTTTGTTGGGAGTGACTTTTTGGATCATTAAAACTTTTATGTTATTCCAGATAATTAGTATTTTGAATTTAGAATCTTAGTCATTCTGGATATTTGTTGACTTTTGTTCCATAATTGTTATTCTCTTGAATCAATCTTAATTTATCTTTTGTTCACTATTTGTGTATATTTAAGTAATTCTGTTTCCTTAAAGAATGGGAAGGAAAAAAAAACATATACGGGCCAGGGCTGGCCCATTAGTCCGGTATATTTATGTTGTTCTATATGTTCAGTACTTAAAAGAATGGAAAAGGAAAAAAAAATACAGGCCAGGGCTGGCCCGTTAGCCCGTATAGGGCCGGGCTTGGGCCCTATTCTTCGAGCCCATATTTAAACCGGGCTTTTCAGCCCGGCCCTTAAAAGCCCGTCGGCCATTCGGGCCGGGCCTAAACGGGCCGGTCCGCAACTAACCATTTTTCCCATCTGAACTAACATGCCAAATTCACGAGGTTCCTCATCAAATTTCTTTATGAAATCGTTGAACAATGGTGCAAAAGGCAGATCTCACATAAATTTGTGTGGATCTCGTGCTTCAAAACCACAAATTCGCATGAAAAATGACTAATGTGGTACTAATTAAAAAAAAGTTCAAGACAAAAAAGTGTTTAAACCTTTTATTTACATCATAGATTGACCTCAAACTTTTTAGATATTATAAGATGACAAAGTACTTTTCTCCATTTTGCACTTATTAAAAACATCAATCAAACGGTCCCCGTGAACTTAACTCAGTTGGTAGGAAAATTGCATAATGTATGCAGGGACAGTGGTTCAAACCCCTGACATCTTACTTCTCTATATTTAAAATGTGTGAGCTTCATCCACAAGACTACTTAAAAAAAAAACATCAATCAAACACATTTATGGTGATATTTTTATACAATATTAATTACTTTTGTTTAGAGAGACAATATTAATTATTTTTCTTTAGTTATAACTCTAATTAATAATTAACAAGAACATCCTAAGAAAAAAAATACATTTCCCGCAAAAAAAATAAAACCATCTTCATGTAGGTCCCACAAATTGTTCATCTTCAAAATATACATTTCTAAAAAAATTCCAGATTTCAAAATCAGTGAACGCGTACGGGTTTCACTTCTTCTCTCGGCGACGGCGACGGCGACGACGACGGCGACCAGCAGAGAGACTTTGAAAGTTCTCTCTTCTCACTCTCCAGTTCTGTCCCGCGGCTCATCTGAGTTCATTACTTCATTACCACTCTCTTACTCTCTCAATTCTCACTCACTCTAAGGTAAGTCAATATATTCTCCAATTTTTTGTTTCTTTGGGTTTCAAAATTGGGAATTGCAATTTTGTTAATTAGAATTGTTATAAAGTTTTGAATTTGGGAACTTTAGAAACTGTTTTCATGTAATTGGATGGATATAGCTACTTTCAATTTGGGAATTTTTGAAACAATTATGAATGAGGTATTATATTTTTGTTTATCAAGCTTTTATGTTGTTTAAGATTTCATAAGTGCTTTCTCTTTCATTTTGAATGTTATATTATATGCATTGTTTATCGTTTATTTAATTTGTATTCACATAGAATAATTGTCTGTGTTGAATCTTATGTACTTTAAACAGCCCTGCATTTGGTGGGTTCATTCAAATTGATTCGAGCGATGGGGGGCAAAAACAAGAAAAGGAAGAGAGAAGACCGACCCACCATTCACCCCAACAACAAGTATTCGGAGAATCCGCCTGACTTTGTCCATTTGGCTTCTTTGTACCCATCCTTCCACCCTTTTGTGCAATACTCGCATAATGGGTACCCCACAATCGATTGGACCGACTTCAACGCCACGCGTGAACTCACCCGTGTCTTGCTCCACCATGACCATTCTCTCAACTGGTGGATTCCTGATGGGCAACTCTGTCCAACTGTACCCAACAGGTCTAATTACATTCACTGGCTTCAAGATCTTCTCTTATCAAACATCATTCCAAATACGATTTCAAGTGGAGGTAAGGTCAGAGGATTTGATATAGGAACTGGAGCTAATTGCATTTATCCACTTCTTGGTGCATCTCTTTTGGGATGGAGTTTTGTTGGATCAGGTATGTATGTTGTTTTTATGGTTGCTGCGAAAATAAAATAAAACAAAAAAATAGATTTTTTTGAAATTTGCATAATTGGATGCAGATGTAACTGATGTTGCAATTGAATGGGCGGAGAGTAATGTTAATAGTAATCCCCATATTTCTGAGTTGATTGAAATTAGGAGGGTTCAAAGCAATGCAACTACTTCCTGTGTGGAAGGTTTGCATGACAAAGAGTCAATCCTTAGTGACAAGATAGATTTGTGCAACACGGAGGTAGAGCCTTTGCCAATATTACCTCTTGATTTGAATTCACGTGAGAATAAGAATTATCATGGACCTCCCATACTTGTTGGTGTAGTCAAGGATGATGAGAAGTTTGATTTTTGTATGTGTAATCCGCCATTTTTTGAAAGCTTGGAGGAGGGTGGACTTAATCCCAAAACTTCTTGCGGTGGCACTTCTGAAGAAATGGTTTGCCCTGGCGGTGAGAAAGCCTTCATTACACGTATTATTGAAGATAGTACTCAACTGAAGCAACGTTTTAGGTATTACTTTTTTTATATGGATAGACTTCCTGTTTCATATGTTTAAGTGTTGATATTTACTTGTAATAAATTTGTGCTCATATATTTCGATGCGTTCATAGGTGGTTCACTTCAATGATAGGTAGAAAATCAAATCTCAAGTACCTTACATCAAAACTTTGGGAAGTTGGAGTCACTGTAGTAAAGACAACTGAATTTGTCCAGGGCAGGACATCCCGATGGGGGCTTGCTTGGTCTTTCCTGCCTCTTGTACAGAAGAAGTCATCAATTTCTTTGCCAAACAATAATACCATGTCCTTCATGCTTGAGGTTTAATATATTTTACAGTATCTAGCAACTGTATTGTTTACGTCGACACATAATTCAGTTCTTAAAAATTTGCTCTTATCCCACATCATTGAAAATGGATGTATAGTTCCTAGCACGTTATATGTCATACTAAGATATCGGCCCTTGATAGAATTGTTGAGAACATAATCTATATTTTTTTCATACTAAGGCTTAAGGTGATATCAGGATTCATGATGACTAAAAACCTTTAATTTTGAATGATGCTAGCAACACACTCTTTCCAAAACCCTATCATGATGCCACTATACAAATTTACTTTTGCAGGGTCTTCAACGCCAACATAGTGCCATTAATGTGTTGGAAGGGGTCAAGTCTTACTTTTCTTTACATGGCTTATCCTGCAGAATGAACACCTCCTCTTTCACTGTGGATGTAAGACTAGTTTATCAGATTCTGATGTAAGTTCATTGTAATGGCTGTTAAGCATAATTGCAATTTTATAGGTTATGGCAACAAAAGATGGCTGTGATTCAATCTTGAATGAACTACCCATTATCAATGAATCGATTGATTATCAACCTACAGAGAAGACATCTAATGGACCAAGTTGTGATAGATCAAGCCTCCGTATATCGGTATGCGTGCACTCTTTGCCAGCTTGAATAATAATTTTGATTGGCAGATTCACGTTGACCTTACTGTTTTTTTTCCATCCTACAGGTTTTTCAGCAAATCCCTGGGACACTGTTGGTGAAAGGTTCAGTACAAGATAGGAATAGCTCGTTATCAGGTTTTTTCTCCAAACTGCTTATCCTAATTGTCTTTTTCATAATTTTAGTCTACACTCTAGAAATAGCTTTAGAGGAATATGTTATCTCTCCGTGTTTGCAGAGATGTCCTTCCTGGCTAAGTGAAATCATTTGTTGAATATTAGCACAGAATCAATCAGATTTTGTGCTGTTTGACTTATTATAACTGGTTGTAAATACTAATTAATTGTAATTAGCTGTATTAGAATTAGAATTTAAAGGGAG
>Ga0228711_1000774_pt1 | contig 42614 bp, 16 predicted proteins | sample MedpolnodulmetaG_2_FD_177996 | JGI IMG/M metagenome (GOLD analysis project Ga0228711, IMG submission 177996) | Root nodule microbial communities from Medicago polymorpha collected in Santa Monica, California, United States - brown nodules | ecosystem: Host-associated > Plants > Roots > Nodule...
ATTATGTAATTTAATTTATGCACTTTATTATTCTTGTCATTTATATTTCTCTTGAGACCATAGAATGTATTTAGGCTTGATGTAATACTCATATAATAAAAATGCACCGACACCACAAATTTATCTACCGCTTTATGCTTGGATGGTGAGTGAGGACCAAATTGAATTAGAGACATACTAGGATTAAAAACTTGACTAATTGAAGTGCCTTAAAAGTAAACAACTAGTAATTTGGGTTGGGATTTTACTTGGGATCCAACATCCTCGGTAATTTCCTTTCACGTTTTATTTTCAGTTACATTGAAACGTGTAGTTTTTACCGTTAGTTTAGAAAAATCATTTTCCCAAAAAAATCAAATATGCAAAACTTCAAAAATATTTTTCTTAAGAAACCTTGGATTTTAACCCAAGAGTTTTGTTTTCCTTTTATTTTCTTAATCAAATTTTAAGCAATTTTAATATCCATATTGGACTTGGATTTCTTTTAATTAAAATCAAACAACCTCACTTCTTTTTTTTTCTTGTATGCCTTGAGGCCTCTTTTCCCTTCTGAAAACTATTTTCAAAAACTTTAAAATCAACCTAACCCACCAAATAATTTTTGAGAGTGAACTACTTGATTTTGATTCCACTTGTGGATAAGTAGGCAAAGGATCCAATCCTTTCAAATCAAATAAAAATAACCAAAAACATATTTCTTCTCACTCCATTCTTTCACTTAGACATTTGAGCAAGTATTTTCAAGATAGGTAAATGAATTAGCACAAGATAATTTAGGCAAAAGATTCCTACGGAGTATCGTAGTCGTGTAGGGTGCTTAATACCTTCCCTCCGCGAAATCAACCCCTGAATCCATAATCTCATAAGGTTTTTACTTACCTTTCCCACAAATAAAAGTTAAGAGTTCAAAGATTGACGATTCAAATCAATTAATAGTTTGATATCCGAAAATCTGGAGCACAGTTTTCTATTTGATAAAAATGATTTTTATATCGTTCTCACATTCATATGAATATCCGTTAGACAAGTATTAGTGGATCTTAAGGTATTTACAAACATTGCAAATATCAATGTGTAAAATGATTTTTTTATACAAAAAAATGCATTATTACAAAATAATTGAAATTATGTAGAATTTATTCCTTAAGTTTTATTATTAACAATTGTCGCAAAATAAACTTTTTACAAGTGTTCCATGTGAAATTTGGACAACGTCTCTTGAAGTTACAAAGTCAAGTTCTTACCACTGAGTTGACACCTCTTAAACTTATTCCTTCTAAAAATATTATACCACACACTTTCACTTTGACAACAAATTCCTAATCAAACAAAAATAATTAATTAAGAAATTCCTAATCACAGATTCAACATCATCTTCTACTTCTTCTTCAATTCAATCACGTACCTAAATTAATTAATATTGTTAGGGTTCACGGATTCTTTTGTTTGTTTCTTCATGGTGATCAACCGGATAGAAGATGCTTCTCATTCTTCAGGAGGCCAAAAGTTTCATTTCACATTAAGTTGAAAGGAATGTTGAATGATACTTATAAGGAAATGGAAAAGGCTAAATCGGTGTTGGAGAAGGAGCTTAGTGCTGCAGAGGTTGAAATTGTCAATCATCTCCTCAAAAAAGCTCACGATCTCCTCAAAAGGGCATGTCATTAATGCTAATTATATTTTCACACTTACGTTTATCTGTAGAATTTTATTGATTTCTAGATACTTCTTAACAACCTATAGTTTTACTACTTATTCTTATGTAGGCGTTAAAGCTAGCTGAGCTAAAACGCATGATTGATTTTTTAAAGATTGGAATGCAATATGCTCAAGTACTCTCCAACAGTCCAACCGAATACGAACGATTTACAAATAAAAAGTTTGTTGGTGATTGTTGTAAATTTCTCAAATAAAAAGTTTGTTGTAAATTTCTCCAAAAGATGTCTTAGCTTGAAGAACATATTGCATTGTTTGTATTTTTAAATTTCACTATCTTCCATGTGAAAACATGTTTGAGTAAGTGTAACACTGCCTATATATTGTAAACTTTTCACATATCCTGTACGATTTAATTTTCGGGAAACATAACCATTTATGGTTAGAGGTTTATTTTCGGAAACTGTTTTTAACCGTTTCAGGTCATAACTAAGACATGAAAAATGAATGATATTAAATGATATGAAAAATAAAGAAGTGTGTGACTGTGTCTTAACTTTTAAGATGGTGGACTACTTATATGATGTGTATTAAATAATAACTTTTTTTATGCACTTGCTTCAATGTTTTCAGCTTGTTTGTTACGAAAGTTGAAAGTGTGTATTTCATTAAGTTTGTCTGATACTGAAGTAGATGTATTAATCAGAATAATAACTATTGTTTGGGACGCATGTATTTTACAATAAAAACCATCGGTCTTCAATTTTTTGTTATGCTCTACAATCTTTGTTTCTTGTTGGCTTGTTATAAAGTTTAAGGTATATGTAAAGTTTATTGGGCAGTAAAAGTTTGATTTTGTTACAATGTGTTCCTGAAATAATATGAATTGTGGGTAGAAGTTAAAACTATGGGAGAGTGTTTGAGAGTACTATATACTATAATGTTTGAGGGTATTTGAATATGTTTTTTTAATTATCATCTTTACTTGTTTATTTGAAAAAAGTGACATCGTTTATTTTCTTAAATCACCTACGTGGTATTTCAATTTAATATTATATATGTGAATAAATGACTACCAAATATTTGTTTTCTCCCTTTTTGTTCTTTTTGTTTTAATTTTATTTCTGCATCTTTTTTGGACTGTTTGCTTTGTTTGGAGGAGAGCTCCCCACCGGTTGTGTTTGTTTTACGAAACTCTGCCCACGACCCGATCCTTGGATGCCTCCCAAAGCATGCGAGAGAGACTGATTTGCAGCCATAACAGCACGATAATCCGAATAAGTACCAGAGCCACCGGTTTGTAGTTTTTAATTGAAGGTTTCATTTATTCTATTCTAGTGTCTACCAACTACCTTTATATTTTTCTTTTCTAATGCACATGCATAATAGATCATGGATTTGTTTTAACTTGGATTTCACCACCATTTTATGTTTTAATATCTGAAGTGCAGATATGTGAGTTTTGGTTTTTAGACGAGCTACAAGTTTTCACTACCATTCTACCAAACTTTATAGGATAACAGACACTACCAACATGTAATATGAATGATAATAGTAGAATTGAATTGATTAGAAGATGTAGATGGAGGGTAACCTCTTGCAACGGAAATTATAATATGAATGGATGGAGATTAACTTCTTGTAAGATGGTAAATACATGAAAACACTAATATTCTTAGTATAATATTTTTTGTATGCTCTGAAATATAACAATCATCTTGTTCAATAATGATAATTTTTAAACCCTTTGATGAAGTTTACATTGTCCATGATCAAACATGGATTAAAGTAGATATAGCCATATGACGGACCTGTACATTTTTTATTGTCGTTGCATACCATACCTTTAATGAAAATTGCTTTCTCCGCAAGTGAAAATGCCACTTAGAGTCATTAGATGTCACATGTTTTGTAAAAGCAATATATATATATATATATATATATATATATATATATATATATATATATATATATATATCACCTGAGAATGACATTTATATGTGAGAATGGAAGGAGTAAATTGCACGTGAACTTAAAACGATTCATGTGCCATCCATGTGACAATTCTCACACTCATTCTCATTGACTCGTCCACGCTTCTTTATGTGTTTCCTGTATTTTTCTGCGTCTTCAGTTCTTCGTTCTCTCGGCTTCTTCTGGTTTCACTGCATCTCTCTCACCCTTTACTTTTCCCTATGTTTCCTTCCCTCTATTTTTTGTTATAAGATTTTGTGTTGAAATTTAGGGACTTCGTTTCTAGCCATTTTGTTTTGAGTTTCTTCTAATTTCAATTTTTAGATTTTGTGTTGAAACAGTTGTGCTTAAAATTAATACGAGAGAGGTGTTAAAAAAGTGTTATGCTAATGATTGTGTATCAAATACAAGTTTTGTGTTCATTTGCATTTTAAGTTATTACATTTGTTGATATGTACTTTTCATCTATCATTCTTGCTTCCTAACATCTGTGCAGACTACTCTGAGTATGGCATATGACTTTTACTTCAAATTGCCTTGTTTTTAATTGTAACTTGTATATTGAACATTATTTTGCAGGTTTCAAAGAATTAATTTGCCTACTAAGGCCCATCAAACCGCGGTCCTGTTTGCTTATGATGCTTCTTCCATTTTTTTTGTGAAACTTCCATTAATGTTGTTCATGATACATATTAAAAACTGGTATCAGGATAGAGATATGTTAGAATTACAATGAATATGCTCCGCTCTCAATATAATTAATATAGGCTATAAATACTTTACTGTGTGGAGTTTGTGCCGATTGAATATTATTGTATGGATCATCGACATCAAAGTTGTCTGCTGCAATGCCTGCAGCAAATACTTGAACCATTGGATTAATCCAACGCCTAGGATTAACGATGAAAAACAGAGATTTTATTTTTTGATGCATATGAAATCCACGAATTAAGAATTTTGCCGTGAGATACAACCCAATATTGGCTTGTCATTAGATGCTTGACATTTGACCATATACTATTTATATATAAGTTATTGTGCATTGTGGATGGTGGAAAAATCTTGTATTTGACTTATTTGGATTACACAATCTGAATTGCGTCAAACTCTTAATCCACAAGTTTTTACTCGGTCCGAACATCAATATATTGATAGATTTTAGATTCTCTTGACCGAACATAGTAAAATATTTTTTTGGTTTATATAATCCATACGAGAGAGATAAGATTTTGCAACATATACACTTTATGAACATACTATAGAAAAATAGAACATTACATAACAAAATAGAGCACCATACAACACATAATATTATGCAAAATGTAATACGCAAGTGTTAACATATAATATCATAAAAAAACTTAATACACATGTGGTCAAATATACTTCAAATGAGTTAAAATTCCTTTAAAAAAATGAGTTAAAATTAAGCAAAATGATATTTTAACATAGATCCTGATAAAATTTTAACTCTTTCTTGATATGATATCAATTAAGTTTTAACAAAATGTCATTTTTAGTAAAAAATTCTATACTCTAACAATTTGATCAACTCCGAGCTATCCACACGAAAAACAAAAACTTCAATTGTATTTTGATTTTGTAAAATTGAAGTGGCCATGTAGATTTGGTCATGAAGAAAACAAATTGTCTCTAAAAACCAAAATTTATGGCAGAAGTATCGACAAATATGGGTGGTTTTGTTAATATAAAATTCTTCTAACCAAAAGCCTGGAAGAAATATTGTGTATATTGTCAAGAGTGGCTGATATTTTTAAATGAAAGAGTAGCATTGTAACCAGTTAGAGACAAAAAGGTTCAATTTGAAGTTTAAAAAACATAAAGTATCAATGTAGTAGGAACATTATTAATTTTAAGTAATCTCAAGTTTTGATCTCTTTTTAGAATCAAACAAAATACTTACGTGTTAAAGTATAAATAATCAAATCAAAGATAGGATTTTTTTTTTAAGAAGCATAAAAGTCTGGAATTTGATTTAGGATGAGAAATAATTGGGGGTACCAAGTAGAATTTTCAACAAACGGGCATGTATAAAACATGTCAAATGAAGGCCCGTAACATAGAACAAAGGCCCATAGACCCATGTAAACAACCTTAAACCCTTTCTTCATCGCTGGTTCCTCGCCTCCATCCTAGGTTTCTTTCTTCCTGTTTCTCAACAAGGTATATGCTTCAACGAAGTTATCACATACTCTGATTTCAGATTTTCTTTCTCTTGCAACACCATTTGTTTACACTTTTTAAAACTTTTTCTACAGCGACAAGGTTGTTTAAGTGTAACCATGTATCTTCAGTTTTACATCAACGATAACGGTGACAAGGTCTACACCACTAAGGTAAACCTTGAATCAAGGATTTTAATACTTATTTCAATATTTTAATTTTATTATCATTCTTACTTATTTTTTTGTTGTGATTATATTTTGCAGAAAGAGTCACCGCTTGGGTTAGCTACTCAATCTGCTCATCCAGGTATTTTGCTAAAATCACCATAGTTTTACTTCCATTTTGTACTGTCAATACACTCCTATCAATTATTGGGTGCATCTTTTTTAACTAATTAAATAGATAAACTACGATGTGTTTTATGATTCGCCACTGACATGCATCCAATATTCGAGGTAAAATATTGAAACTTATAGGTCAGCTAGAAACTTTGGACTTGGATTTGCAATTGGAAGTGAATGTTAAAATAGAGACTTCAAACATGGAGAGGCGTGGTCTCGCGATTATAACACATTTGAGAATATGAAACAAGTCTGTGTCATATGAAAATTTAGACTCTTAATTCTCATTGCAAAGATGCACTTAACGCCTCCCCATGTTTAACTTATCTCCTTAGTTCTCATTTTTTTTCTTGTCTTCTTTCTATATTCCTACCATCCCTTGTTTCCGATTGCAAATCCAAAGTTTCTAACACAACCCATCAATTTCCTCGGAGATTGACTCGTGATTCTCCTTCCGATTGCAGTTTATATAATTATTTTTTTAAAAAAGGCATCCAATACTTATCAACGTGTATCAGAGTATATTGACACGTAAAGTACATGACTGACCAAAACTCATGTGTCCATGCTTCAAAGACCGTTTCCCCACAGTGATTTTGGTTACAACATTAGGCAGAATAAGTAACATTATAATGTTCTCTCACAAATCATGTCTACCACTAAAACAATTTAACTTGGGTTTACATCTGATGCATTTTTCATATTGGGGCATCTGTAGACCCTCATCTAATTCTCTTGTCCTTGATCAATATAGAAAAGTGACTTGATTTTTGATTTGGTTGCTTAGTTTATCCTCTCTCTCTTTCTTTGCTAAAAAAAAAAACGAGACTTAGGTGTCATGCAAATGTTTTGAAATGTGAAGCATGAGATAACTTTATATATTTATTATGAATGTTTATTTTTGCACTCTTTTAATTTCTGCATTGGTGATATCGTCACTACTAATTTAACAAGACCCTTCTTTGTTTTGACAACTTTTACGAATGCTGTCCCATATTATTCAGAACCCACGATCCAATTTCCTACAACTATTAATGATTTTTTTCATTTGTTTTCCGAAACTGCAGCCCGGTTTTCACCTGATGACAAATTTTCAGAGCAGAGAGTTAAACTGAAGAAGCGATTTGGACTGTTACCGACCCAGCATCCAGCTCCAAAGTATTGAGCTATATTCAAGCTTTAGCTATTACAATGATTCTCCTTCGGTGCTTAGCAGTGTTTTGTGATCAATAGCTTGTGTGAAGTAGTTGAGTTGTTTATGCTTTTATGTTTTGAACTCATTCTGTGAAAATCTTTCGCAAATGTTAGACGTAATGTAAGTGGCGAGTGTTGAAGTTCACTGATGAAATGTTTGCAGTTAATTAATATGTTATCCATAGTTTCTTAGAATTTACTTAAATTTTTGCTTTTGCAAGCTTTCAAAACCATATCAAAATTACCATGGATAAAAACAGTTGCATACATTGAAAATTTAGGGGGAAGGCGTAGAGCATGAGCACAAAAGTACCAGGGATAAAACTCATGTTGAAATGTGTTTTGACTTTTGTGTCATTGATTTTACCAATTTCCATGAAATCGTCTTCTTTTCAACATGTAATGTGTTTGAACCTTACTATCTGGAATCTTCTGGCGGTTTCTTTTACGAGGAGCAAGTATCTTTGCATCCACAGAGAGAAAAATAAACTGCTCAAAAGTGCCTCTAATTAGAAATAAATTAAAGACAGGTAGTTTTTTTCATTTGTTTTTAATTATAGGACTCAGTTGCTTGATGTGCTGAGAGATGAATCCTGATTCATCTCATACAAGAGGTGTCAGAGTATAAATATCACTCTCCATCCTCGACCTTATTTAGACAAAAATTCAATATGATGAACAAAAAGTTGAGGAATTTAAGAACATAACCCGGTGATCAAGCTAGAAAGTGGCTGTCGCCACATCTGGGAAATTCTAGGATTCATAAGATTGATGTACAAATTTCAGATTAGCTTGTAGCTAGGGGTGGGAACAGGCCGTCCGACAGGGGCCTACGACCTAACCTATTTAAAGCCTAACACGTTTATTAATTAGGACAGGTTCAAGCTTTTTATAAGGCCTATTAAATTAAATAGGTCAGGCTAAAGCTTAGAAAAAAGTCTATTAAGTCCGTCAGGCCGGCCTATTAAGCTTTTTATATAGAATATATCTTCAATTATTGATATTGTTGAAGTTTTTTTTCTTCATAAACTCAAGCCTTCATATGATTGGTTATTTAGTAGCAGATATATTGGTGTGATTAGACCTTCGTAAGATTTCATTATTTAGTAGCAAACATATTTGTGTGCTCTAGGCCTTCATAAGTTTTGGCCTATTTAGTAGTAGACTTACATGTGTTGCAAGGTCTTAGTGTAAAATAAACTTTTAAATAGGCTTTCAGGCTTCATCATGCTTTTAAAAAGGCCAGGTCAGGCCTCGAGAATGAGCCTATGACAGGTAATAGGCCGGACTCAAACCTATAATTTTTGAAATAGGTTAGGCTTAGGCCTTACAAGGCCCGGCCCGGCCTAGTCCATTTCCCTCCCTACTTGTAGCTTATAAGAAGTAGCTGAGAGAGCTTCTAAAATAACATAACAGTCATTATAAGAATGTTATACCATATACTTCTACATTTGATCTTTTTACCCATACAAATAATGAAAAGTACCAATTTTACCCTTTTATTATTAGTCTTCGCCCCAAACAATTATACGGGTACACAACAGGTTTCCAGATACATTCTTCTTCACCAAATCTCAGACCAATTCACAAATCACAGTTAAAAAAAAAAGGGATAAACCCCACAATTAAATATTTTTGTTCTCTTGTGTGTGTCTGGGTCTCTCGGCGATGTTGTAAATTGTTGATGCTTGTGTTGCAAACACATTAATTTCTGCATCTACACGAGATGCACACTAATAATGGGTCATGCCAACATGCACCTAAATATTTGAATTTGAGGAATGCTACTGACAGACGTTTTGACAATTTATTGTTCTATTCTCAATTACCGACTATTCAAGTTCAATTTTTTTTTGACGCATTTAAATTATCACCTGATTAAAACAAACAAGATACGGATTCAAGAATATTTCTTCTCCACTACCTCTACCTCTAATTCAAAAATTGTCCTCTTGCCCAGAAAAACTTATCGTTGCCACGAATTTTACAACAACCTCCTTTATTGCGTCCATATTAATTTGTCGTGAAGGGTAGAGGTGAGGTGTTGGATTATTTGACAGATGATATTGCAATTATTAAATCTAAAAACTCATAGATTGATCTGTGTCCAAATTACACACTTTACCATTGCATTCCAAAAGATAAATTCATTGATCAATTCATCTCTATTTCCGGTGCCTTTCATTTTTTTCTCATGTGGTCTTGCGTTTTTTGCGGAACATTGGCGGGAGACACCTTTTCAATTGAATCAGGTTTGTTTTTTGTATTTGATTTTATGCTCATAACATGTTTGTGAAAATAAGAAACTAATGTTGAATCTACACAAATAATTTTTGCAAGTTTTTCATTTCTCTAGATTATCATGTAAGTGCTGATCTTTTTACAATGGACTGTCATTTGCATTGCTGAATCCTTTGTTTTTATTTGGTTAGTATTTTTAAGCTCCTCAAACTTTACATATGAAAGGTGGAGCAATTCCTAAAAGCATTCAAGTTGAAGAATTTTTGAAAAATGGAGAATAATTTATGCAATTCGAGAAGGAAGGTTTGGGTTGTTATGCCATAGAATCTCTTATTATTTGTTTAAGTCATTGTTTTGAAGTTAAAAAGTTTTATTTTTAAAGGCTTTCAAGTTAAAAAGTTGTCTCAATGTTTCATTGTTTATTTAAGTTAGTAGAACTTTGACTTTTTACTTAACACCAATTTTGTTTGACACAATCAAATACGTAAATGACACAAGAAATATGAAAGATGACTTTTACAATTGTTGATCTTAATAGAGGAACAAGCTTAAGTTCACCTGTCTTCCTTTTTTCTTCTTCTTTTTAGTATGAAAAGCTTCTCACCATTTTTTTGCACGTATAAAATGACATGTCTATTTCCTCATACAAACAAAAATAAAATTTCAATTATGAATTTCAGAGGTCTTTTACACTTCTCCTTGAGTTAGTAGCGCATATACTTTTTAGCATTAAATTTTATTGATCCCTTTGTTTTGAAGCAGACAACCAAACTCAAGAGCTTTGCAAACAAGTGTGATGAAGTATTATAACTAGCTTATTTGATAAATACTCTAAAGTGATGACTTCAACTTATTTGATTTATCTATTTATTTATAATTTATAACTAGCATTGAATTTCATGGAGACTTATTATATCTTTATTTTCATTTTCTACCTTCTAGATAATGAGTTTGAATAACATGAGATAGAAATCGAGGTTGGGATTAGTAAAAATCAAAGGGAATTCACAGATTTTGTTCTCTGCCCGTTTGTGCTGAGAGACTTAATTTTGGCAAAACTAATCCACGTCATGTATTTTGAATTTCATATTTGGTAGTGTAGATAAGTGATAAGATAATGCTGCTTTTCATATTTTGAATTTCAATAACTCTTTCAAAAGAGAATAGCCAAATTGTTTACTGTTGAAACACCAACTTAGTGAGTTCGGTTTTCACTCAGTTGTTTAACTTGGTTTTGTCATATTCAATTGCCTTTTTTCTGCAAAAATCTGTTGTTGCAGATAAGGCATTTGTGCAGAATGTGATGAATATAACTAGGCTCTTGATCAATCCTGACATCCCAGAGGCTCTTCAATTGAAGAATGGGTATGTTTTTTTTATCGTATATCTATATAACTTTGGAATTTTTCTGATGTAAATGTCATTGTATATCAATTGTTGTGACGTGTGTGCTATATTTCTGGGTGGGCTTTGATGGAGTTGAGACATCCAAGACTGTTCCCATACTTGGTCCCCGTGTAAGGTCGTCTTTTGATGAAGTGTATTTGCGATTGTATGCGAAGAAAACCATTGCTCGGCTGACTGATATACCTGACGATGGAACTTTTATTGTAAGTGCAACTGTTAATGGATTGGTTGAAGGAATTTAGTAGGAATGAGAGTTATGAATATGACTGTGGTTGGGTGGTTGATTGAATTGCAGGGTAATTTGGAACGGGAAGTGATTGTGTACAACTAAAGGGAGATGGGATTATTGTGGTAGTATGAATTGTTGAGGTTGTTGTGATTGTCTATTCTTTTTACTATGAAGCCATTTCCTGTGTGTGTAGATTCAGTTGAGTTTTTTGATAAAGCAACTTCAGCTACAACATTTAATTTTAAAAGGTTTACAAGAGGTGGATATACTGTCAAATAAATTTACAATCATGTTAGTTTCTCTAAGGATTTGGATTTTGACTAATTTTTTGTGTAACACCTACTTCTCATACATTATCTATATGCAGTTATTGAGCATATATGATATACACCTAATTCATGACATCACTTTATAGCTTAGCTTAACCCCATTTCATAATTATATTTATATAGGTTATGTTTGAAAATTAAAAGTTATGGTATATCCAGTATTGATTCTTTCATATACTCATGGATTGTTTGATTAATGCATGTGCTTTTTGCAAAAATGTAAGCAGATAGGCACTAATGAGTTATAATACTTTGTAAATGATATATACATGTTTTGACGTACCATTCTTTCTTGACTCTGTAGAAATGTTCAGCAAGACGTTCATGATAGTCTATCTGCTTCACCAACAAAAGCATTGAATAGCAAGCTTTCAATTATATTTAATTGAAATTCGTAATTTAGCTTTGTTTTCGTGGATCGATTGACGTTTTAGATTAAACTGTACAGTGCAACGTCCCAATATAAAAGAAGAAAAAACAAATTAATTTTTTTTGAAGAAAAAAAAAACAAATTAAATTGATGTATCATCCATTTCTAAGGACACAGATGTATTGTGTAAATGTTGGCATTATTTTTTTGACTATTGGACATATTTGCAGTAGCACACCTAAAGGATATAAAATTTTCCATCAACATTTTTACTCTCTATAAATTTTTCCATCAGCACTTTTAGTCTTGTAAAAAATTTCCATCAACAGTTTTGGTTCCTAAAATGCTTAAGGAAAATGTCACAAGGGCTAAAAAGTGTGATTTTTTGTTCAAAAAAAAAGTGTGATTTTCTTTTGTAGGGACTAAAAACAAAACTGAATATTTATAGGGACTAAAAACTTAATTAACCATTTATTTTTTTGTTTATTTTTTGCTAAAATAATAAATAAATAATAGAAAAAAAAATCATATTAACTAATAATAGATATTAATAATTAATAGAAAAATTGACATAATAATATAGATTGATAAATATTACAATGAAAACTATTCAAATATAAATATTATATTATTTTATAACTACTTTATGTCCGCCCATACCACATCTTTTAGGTATTGGCACACGAGTGGACTTTCGTTGTTGAATTATTGATTCTTCATCTTCTTCGTCCCCATCTTCTTCATCATTGTAACTCTCACTTCAGCTTTGTGTTGGTTCGGGTGGTGGTAACATGGAAGAACTTGTTTGACCCAGGGCACTCATTAAAATGCCCGAATTGATGTTTCTACCCAAAAATTATTCATTGAGATATCATCATAAACGTTTTGTGGTTCGTCGTTACACATACTTTGCAAAAATTGAATTGTGTTGTTTGTGAAACCAAAATCATTTAAGTTGATGGGAGAATTGGTAGGTACATTGGAGGTTTGTGCTTTATCCGAATTTGTCTACGCGAAGACCAAAAAAGGATCGTCCATCCACCACTCGCATTAGGACCGAAATGGATGAAGTTGACAAGATTCCAAGAAAATGTGAAGTGTGTCGAGGCGAGGGTCATTATCGCAAAAATTACCCTAATTAATCTTAATCTTGTACACCAGTAGTACTTTCGTTGTATTTTTTTTGGTAATATTTATCAATCTATATCATTATGTTCGTTTATATTTTTTCAATTAATTATTTATATAATAAATTTTTAGCCAAAAAATAAAATTAAAAAACCTAGTAAGATGGTGCCAACTGAGATTGAGCCATGAAGAAGGAAGTTAAATTATTAAACAAAAAAAATAAAAAAAACAAAAAAACTAGTAGAAGGCGTCAACTGAGATGAAACTATTTATATAGGGTAGATTGGATATTTTTTTTAAAAGTAGGGCCTGAAAAAAAAAATCGTGAGGCAGTGCTATGATCAAAAGTAGAAAAAACATAGAGTTTAAAAAATACCCATAAAAAGTAATCAATAAGAAATTTAAAGATAACCAAACAAATTTTTTTAGAACCACAAACATCCCCCGGTCAAGACAAAGTTCCCTTTTTCATCAGAAAGAAAAAACGAAAGTTTTTTTTTTTTTTGAGGGAAAAGAAAAAGCGATAGTTAATAATTTTGTAGGACGAAAAATGAAAATTATTAGATTTGTAGAAATGGAAAATATATTTAATCTAAAATATTTTCTCACAAAAATATGAGAAGATTCGTTATAGAAAAAATATATACGAGAAGATTCGTTCTCAATTTATAAAACGAATACATTATCTTTCTAAATTGATTCAGATGTAACAAAAAAAAAATTGATTCAGAATTGTAACCAATTTTTTTTACTGAAAGCTAAATATAATCATAATTAATAATTATATATTTTGTGAAGAGATTCGTTTTTTTTTTTGAGAGGAACGAAGAGATTCTTTGTAAAAAAAATTTTGACAAGAGATTCTTTGTAAATTTATAAATATACTTTTGCAAATTACATACATATGTAGTACTCTATATATTATGAAAAGAGCTATAGCAAAGGAGAAAATAAGCATACAGTACCTGTTTATAGCCAAGAGAAGAGAAACAGGTAAGAGCCGTCGATCTTAATTTTTTTTTTCCTTCTCCTTTCAAGATTTGCACTTTTTTTTAGAGGAAGTAATCTCACCTTTGTCTAATGGTTTTGAAACATTCTGTTACATGGGTTTTCGTTAGGGTTTATTAGCTTCGTTTAAGGATGTAAGATTCACATAATGTTTTCTTTTTTCAATATTGTTCCATTAACATCCTTTCCCGTGATGTAGATAGAAACTCACACGATGTTTTTTAACTTGATCTCCTGTTGCTACAACAAGCTAATCACATGGTAACGACTTCATATATATGTATTCGACATTTTATTGTTACATGTATATTTTCATGGATTTCTAATGTTTGTGCAATTTTTCGTTGTCTTTTTGTATTTTAAGCGAGACTTTGCCGAAAGAGAAGACATTAAAGAGTTTGTTGTATGACATAGTTGGAGATGGAGAAGCACTAATTCAATTAAAGCAGAATCGTATGCATTTTATGCAAACGGAAATTGGACAGTTACTATCACGTGGACGAGAAAACAGTGCTCATTTAAAGGTATAGCTATTATGAGCGAGCTGCGAGACACAATCACAAATTAAAAATATTGGAGCAGACCCATATGAAATAAAATAATATAAAATTAATATAATTTACTTTTATTCTTTTAATTATTTTATTTTTCAGTTAGATGTATGCATATCCTCAAATATTTTTATTTGGACTTGTGAATCCAAGTAAAGAATTACCCAGTCTATCTTTTTCTATTTAAGATTTTTGACACAGTGACATTGTTCTTCATGTGGTTATTTATGCAGGTTGTGGAGTTAATTGATCAGAAAAATTTGTCTCGGGTCCTAGAGATTATTATACCATTTTGTCAACTAATTGCTCGTCGTCTTCCTTCAATTGAATCACAAGGGTACTCTTCTATATATATTAATTAAACGTAATTATGGTTGACTATCCTATTATTGCATTAGATTTGTATGTGATTCACACTTTCAATCAATCCCCCTTAACATAATAACATGTAATAATAATATCAACATCAATAGCAGAGGGAGTAACAATGATATTAGGAAGGAAAGAACTAAGTGGTAGCTGGTATTGTGGGTTGTAATCCAGGCTTATGAATTTCACTCTTAGACAGCTTAGATCCTATCTGCACAAGTACTATTCAGAGGGTTAGAGACTGATATTATTGAAATTGAGTTATTTCTAGAACATTCTGGCAAAAATGAATGTTAATGTAGTCCATCCAATTTCAATTATAAGTAAAAATTCATTTTTTAAACTTTATTTAATAATTAATGTATTAGGTCTGTGATATAGTTCAAATACATTAGTTATTGAATTAATCTAAAAGAATGATATTTTGCTTATAATTGAGACCGAAGATAATATTTATAAAACTTTGTCTAAAGTAGCTAATATGTCTAGATTGTTGTAACAATACTCTGATTAAGTCGTAGTTCGATATAGTAATAAAGTAAAGTCAAAAGCCTAGACGATTCTATTCTAGAAAAAGTCAAATAAATGCAACTGTGTTCAAACCTTCAATTCTACTTTTAGATGTCTTAGAAATGTTTTTCAAGCATATAGAAATAATTCTGATTCTATAAAATGATGTTTAATATTTAAAAAAAAAAAATCAATTTTAGGTACTAAAAGCAATTATATTTGAAGTTACTTTTTGTAGATTTTGATTCTAACACACAAATTTATACTTTAATTCACTTTTACACGAATGTCTCCAAACACTAATTATATTCCCATCAACTCACTTTTTAGTCTGAATTAATTTAAAATTATTAATTAATTCACTCAAAAGAAATTCTTGTCAAAGAAAAACCAAACATACAAACATCTTTTCTCCTATAATAAATTTGTTGTGAATTCAAATCAAAACTCACACCAATAGTTTAATGTGTGGAGCAAAATAAGCAGCAACCAAAACCAACATGATTATAAAAAGCACAAACAATGGAATGAGCTCAAAAGAAAAATGAGAAGAAGAACACAACAATATTTGTTTACTGAGTTTGATCTAAATTGACCTACTTTAACGGGGAGTACACTAATCAAAAGAGTAACTTTACACAAGAGATACAAATGTTACTAGAAATTAGCCTTCAACTACATCTCTTAGAGCAATCCATAATTTCTACCCTTTTCCTAAATCTTTACCCGTGATCAAAAGACTTAATGATTTATCACACCCAAGGTGTTCGAATAATGTTTTCAAACACTAGAGTACACCCCAAAATCCCTCAACCTTTAGGCTATTGATTTTCTAAAGGTTCTCTATTTTGATCTCTAGGTTTGCCTTTTTCCACCCTTTGAAACCTTAAACACAAGCTATATATTTATAAGATTCATCCAATCCTTAAAACTTGGTGACTAAGAAAACAGAAAATCAAGCATCCGCATCACGAGCTTTCTCATCCGCATCGTGAGCTAGGCAGTAACTTGGCTCCCTACAATTCTTCCAGCATCTGTATCATGGGCCTTTTTCCCGCATCGCGAGATAGGCAGAACTCAGACTTGTGATTTTCAGACATATACAACAATTTTCCACCCTGTCTTTAAATTAGTGGTCATGCCTATTTATCTATCCACCACCTTGTTTCTTACCCTTGCATCAAACTATGCAATGTAGTCCCACAAGACTTTACCTTTACATATTCAAATCTTGAAATGCCTTCTGCCCTCAACCTTTAGCCTAGTGATTTCCTAAAGGTTCCTTCTTTTGATAGCTCTAGGTTTTCCTTTTTCCACTCTTTGAAGCCCTAAACTCGAGCTATCTATTTATAAGATTTATCCGGCTCTTAAAACATGGTGTATAAGAAAACAAAAAATCATGCATCTGCATCGCCATCACCTGCTTTCTCATCCACATTGGGAGCTAGTCAGTAGTTTGGCTCCATACAATCCGTCCAGTGCTTCGCGGCCTTTTCCCCGCATCATGAAACAGGGAGAACTCAAACTTATGATTTTAAGGCATATACAACAAAATCAATTACTACTTTTTCCCGCATCTTTTCTTCAAAATAACACATGAACAATTTAAAAAATCATTTGAAAAAAATGATTTTGATGGATAGTAAATAAACAAAAATAATTTCAATTTATCTCTAAAATTGTTTAACTCGAAATCTATATATATTTTTTAAATTGAAACAAATGCACCTAAATCTAAGTTTGATGATGTGTTCCAAAGAGCAAATGTCATGTCCGTCACATGAAATGATGCTCCAGAATCTTGATGCCACGTCTACTCATAGGAAGACTCTAAACCGGCAACCATTGCTTGAACTTGTTGAGGCATGAGGGCTTGATAATTGTGATTAAATGTGGAACACTTTGCTAAGATTCCGGGTTTGAGCCTAAGCCCAACAAACTGTACGCTTAACAGGAAAGTAAGAGAAAGAGTTACTTTGGCTTAGCATGTGAGTTCACTGAATTCCGTAGTGAAATTTCTTATATGTTTAGAGAGAGAGAGAGAGAGTGTTTCATGAAGTTGTTAGCAAATTGGTTAGGAGAGAGTATCTCTCTTGTATGAATCTCCAACAAAGTTATGTAAGCCATTGACTAATCTTTTCATTCATCAATAAAGTACTGTTTCTCCGTACAAATTTATCGGTTCTATCACACTTTCGGTTGAATTTAGTTATTCTCCCTTTTTATGAGTATGGTTGTTGATTTTCTTATAATGTGTTCTTATGATAGACTTAGTAAGGAAATATGTATGCATATGCTTTGCAATATTGAATTATAAATATCTTTGCATCAAATGCTTGTACGAGGATACTTGGAACATTTTTACATTATTATTTGCCAACATGAGAAGTCAAAATTGCGACTAATGAATATTTTAATGTTGTTTTTGTAATAATATTTTAATGTTGCATTGGTATTTACAAAATGAAAACCTTTATTCTAGAGTTTTGTATCTAAAATCTCAATGATGTTCAGAGAAGCTCCCCCAGACATGAAGGAAGCCATAGCTACTTTATGTTTTGTTGGATCAAAGTATAATGAACTTCCAGCTCTATTGAAGGTTCGGTCGCAATTTATTAGCAAATATGGAGAAGAATATATAGTCAGCCTCACCAAGAGCAAGCTAGATTGCTGTGTTAATAAGAAGGTTTTGTGAACGTTTTCTATGCTCGTCATGCTTTTCTTTTTTGTGGATAAAGCATCTCATATGGTTCCAATTGCAGGTAATAAACTTGTTGTTACTTCCGAATCCAACGGAAAATGAGAGAAATAAACTCCTAAGAAAAATTGCTAGAAAAAGCAAGATCATAGACTGGTATCCAGGGTACAAATGTTCGTATCGGAATGACTTGTATTATGAGTACGGATGCCATTATTTTAATTTTGCTGATAAAGGCATGTCGTCGACTTCTACTTCTCCAGAATCAGTGTCACATGTAAGTATTACTAATTGGAATGTTGGACCGCCTTTGCAAATTTCTTTATTAAGTTTAATCACTAGTTTATTTTAATTTTAAAGAAATATCTAATAAAATATGTTTACTATTCTTTGGTGAACAAGTGGTTTTTGTTTTGTAAAAGCAATTACGAAATGAAGAAAGAGAGAATGCAAGAGAAGAAGATTGAATTTTAGAAAAGTCTATATTGATTATTTACAAGAGTAAGATATATATACAAGTGGATATACAGTTACTTGTTCAACAAGTAACTGCTATAGTCTCACCAAAGTAAGGCCTAAAAACATGTAAAGTTAGTTGCATGACCATGATATAACTAGCTAATCCAAAGTAATTGTTATATACACCTAAGTTTGAATTACTAATCTCAACATGTTTTCTTAATTCAAACTTTCAAAAGCTACCACACCTAGTTCTCTTCTCCGTTTTAGAAATTGAACAATTTTTTATTGACTTGGTGAATATATTAGTTGTTTGATCATTTGTTGGATCATATTCAACAACTATCTTGTCCTTGATCTCTAAGGTAGTGAAGTCTTGTCTCAATATGCTTGTCATTCCCATGAGCTATGAGATTTTTAGCAAGATTGATAACATACTTGTTGCAATCAATAGCTTGACATGTTGCTCTAGCTTCATCATCTAGTCTTCCATCACATTTTACAACCAATTAACTTGACAAAAAGCTGAGGACTCTTACTGATTGTTTCTTAATTGTCATTGTTATCACTAAGTGATCAAACTGAGATGGAATATTCTAAGAATCTATTCCATGATTACCTTTTCTGACAGAGTTTCACCACATAACTGTATCTAGTTGGTGATGGTTATGATTGTTGAGAAGTAATCTTAAATCTTTTCATATTTCTTCATCTGCATCAACTCATATTGTCTTCTCAATGCATGCAGTCATATCTTCTTTACTTTGTCATCACAACTTAAGTATTTCATAAGCGTGTCTCAAGCTTTCTTTGAGCTTTCTACCTCAGCTATCTTTTCAAACACCTTATTTGTCCATAGATTGATGAATATAGAAGATGGCTTTGCAGTCTTTCTTCTCGGCTTCCCTATGCGCAATTCTTTGAACTTCAGTAGGATTTGTAGGAAGACTTTCAACTACATTGTTGACAACTTCAAACACTTCTTGAAACCAAAAAATCGCCTTCATTTGCTTCATCCATCTGTCCCAGTTGTTTCCATCAAACACTTATAAATGTGTTGAGATGTTACCATTCGCATTCATGGTTAATTATCTATTTTCTTCTTGAATCGTCCAAGCAAGCTATGATACCAATTTGTTGGTGAACAAATGGTTTTGGGTTTGTAAAAGCAATTAAGATCGGAAGAAAGAGAGAATGTGAGAGAAGAAAATAGAATATGAGAAAAGTCTATATTGATTATTCACAAGTGTAAAAAAAGAAGTAATTGTTCAAGTCTCAACAAACTAAACCTAAAAACATGAAAAGTTAGTTCAGTAAAGCATAACTAACTAACGCAAACTAATTGCTATATAAACCTAAGTTTGAATTATTAATCTCAACACTTTAGTAGATTAAGTGAACTTATTTTTCTTACAATTTTTGGTGATTTATATTTGTAAGGGCATGCATGTTTGACGTATATCTTTAATTAATTTTTTTGGTTATGCCTTTCCTTGTATATTGCCTTTGTAGGACATCTTGGAGATTGTGCCGGCTGGATGGAATATAATTTGATGTTTGACGCACTTCTTTTTTTTCATATGCAGTTTTTTCTAGTTCATTACACTATTTTTTGTCCTCAATACTTTTTTTAGAAGTTCTAAATTTTCTAAGAATTTGGATTATTAAAATTAGGTGTTGAAATCCATTTAACAGTATGTTGGTGTCTTTAGAATTACAACCCGCTGTCGGGGCTTTAATTATGAAATTACTTATTTTTGCATTTGATTTTGGAATTCTTTAATTTGGGGATCTAGTTAAGATCATGGACATGTGTGGTTTAAATGTGGCATATTGATCGAGTTATATTATGAATAGACACACATTGTAGAAAAAACACAAAATTACAATAACTTAAAATATAGGGAAACATCGATACTCATCCAAGGTTGGTCGTGGTTTAGGTTGGTATGTTAAGGATTTTGCACGGCTGCTACATTATACATCCTAGTGTGATTAATCACAACATTGCATAAATCTTACTTCTTTCGGTGCTTTTTATAAGGGTTAAATGACTCAATCAAACTTGATGTATCTAGGTGCATAAGATTGGTGTCTAGTGTTTGACCAAGGTAAATACTCGTTAAATACAAGCGTGTCTAAGGTTTGACTTCCATCACCTCCATTTTTTATGAAGAAACATTGCCTCCATTTTTAACTTTTTTTTTATATTTTAAAAATCATAAAAAGTGGGTTAAAGGTGACTCAAACATGAGCCATTGAGGTGAGACAAACCTGCCTAAGCCATTTTGGATCCCTTATTTTTTATTTTATTTTATTTTATTTTCACCACCATCAAATATTTCCCTTTCTATGACTACGTAGTATATTTGATTTTCACAAAATTCATAGTTATAAAAACTTCATTTCAACTGTAGCAATTGCCACAAGTATAAACCATGCTTTTTTTTTTTTGTTTTGAAAAAAGTAGAAACCATGCTAAATTCAAGAATATACATCATTGAATTAAACTACATGCTTTCCAACTTCCACCAACATTTTAAATAAATTATCAGTTATCTCATCTAGATTAGAAAGTGTTTCACTAGAATGATTATCCATACACAATTTTCAAGTTGATTGTCCAGCTCAATAAACTCGATAGAAGAAATTTGTTATGCGTAAAATCAAGTCAAATTAACCAACTTCCCATTTTAAATAAATTACTACCATTGCACCTTCAGATGATATTTTTTAAAAACAAAATAAAGGAATAAAATAGAATCAAAAGCAAGTGCTAAAAATTTAAATCGGGAAACACAAAGAAGGGAGTAGAGATTTTTATTTTTTCATTTTCTTTTGCATTGCGAGTGTAGAGTGTGAAGAAGTTATTTTAATTATTCTTTTGCTGCACTTAGGAAGCTTGTCGTTTTTCATTTCAAGCACCACTCTCATTTCTCTATTTTTTTTAACGAAAAAACAATGGCATGCATCTCATAAAAGTTGGAATGATCTATTTCCCGTGGCAAGTAATCGTTTTTTAAAAATATTTATACAGTAGCAATACTTCAACAAATATACAATATTGGTTTCTAAAAGTTTTCAAATTAGTGAGCGGTGTGGGGACAACACAAAAAATTGTCCATTTATTAGTTATAATTCAATTGTAATTTAATTGAAGTCAGCTGCCCCCATTTCACATAGTGTACATCCGTCCCTGAGTCCATACCTAAACTCAATCAAGGAAGAAGTCCTACTAAAGAGGACCAATAGTCCACTTAGGCATATCACAGCAAATCCTAAATGAACTAAACTATCAGAACAATAAAAGGCAAATACCAACCATTCCATGCAACTCTCTAAAAAGAACCATTCAATTAGATTAGGTCCAAGTTTACTATCTAATTGAAGTAAAAACTAGTGCCTAAGTGAACAACAACTTAGAAATGCCAGAAGCTGCAATCCAACCATCCAGATTCACTAGTTGGCCATACTACCTAACCAAAATTTCACTTCTCCAACAAAAGATTCAAAACCTACAACTGCTATATCAAATTAACAAGCATAGAGCAGTTTAGGATACCAATGCTGTTCTGAACACCTAATAAAGTGACAAAATTACTTACATGTTATTCTATCTATCTATTTATCTAGCAATCACATACTATTTGTCAGGTGCGGATTGCAAATTAGAAATATTTCAAGATAAATTGTGAGCCAACATGTCTAAAATATGATAACACTCCACCAAAATTACGTGTATAATGCATCTGAGATGTCCTTAAGCATGACCTTTAGATCATGGGGAAGCTGTTCGCACTGAAAAACCTTGTAACGGACAGCCAAATCACATAGATGATAACGCAGATTATCGACGGAAGGGGTTGGAAACGAGAAAAACCTTACGACCTGCAAATGAAATAAAATTAATTGGTATCAACAATTCAACAGAAAAAAGGGAAGGGAAGATAACTAAAATAGAAAACCAACCTCTTCAGTAACGTGAGGGTAGTAAGTAACATCGTCGGATCCCTAAAGAAGTAATTCTTTGAGATCTCCTTTTTGAATTTGGTCAAACTCGGAAGATCATCACAATGATCAGCCGCATAACATAAACATGCCACTGGTTCAAGAAAGGCCAAAGGACAATTGCTAGTTGAATAAGATGAAATTAAACAAAAATTAGTATGGTAAAAACTTTAAATAAAAGGCTGCAATCTTTAAATAAGAATTTGAAGGTTTAAAAAATTTACATGTTCTCAAACAAAGTCTTGACATTATCAGATAGCATTGTTGCATAAACTGGTGCAATCTTACAGAAATCGATTCTCCCGTTCAGTTTACAGATGTTTCTTATCTAGAAAAAAGGAAGGGAAAAAATGTCAACATAACATTGGTAATTGTTTATTTAAAGGGGAAATTGCATTGACCTCCCCTCAATATTAATGGCACAAACCAAACCTTTCAACTCAATCTCATAGGTCAGTTTGATAATAAGTTCTTATCTTGTTAGCTTGTGTAACTTGACGGTGATTTTGAACATGAAGGTTCTATTGCTTTTTTAGCAGCGTTAACATAGGTGGTCATTTTTTAGGATTACCGATAGCTTTTCTAGCATGTGTTTGCTTTCATGACAGAAACTTGGTTTTTAAAATGCATCACAACATTTGTTAATATATATAGGGTCATGTTAACTTGTGCCCTTAGGGCACAAGTTAAGAAGCTTAAAATGGAAATTAAAAATAAATTTTATATTGAAAATATAACTTTTACAACTTTTAAAACATTGAATGCACAAGTTCCAAGAAAAACCTTCAACATTTGCCTTCTTAACTTATGCCTCAAGGGCACAAGTTAACATTTCCCATATATATAACATCTGTTAAAAATAGAGGTATAGAGATAAAACCTTGACGAAGGCTGAACGAAGGTCGCGGTTGGCAATACAAGTAGCGGCATCTATTTCACATTTGTAAATTGCATCCTTATGTTTAGGAATTGCTTTATTCATCTCTAAAACGGCTTCATCTAATATAAGTTTCCTATATAAAAAAAAATGGCATTACAATGTATTAAGAAGATGCATTTTAAAATTCACAACAAATAGGTATAAGTGTTGACAGATGGTTTCAAACATGGAAACAGAAGTATTCTCAGGAGTTACTAGTAAGATTTAAAATGGAAAACTTCAAGCCAGTCAAAAGTCCTATTGTGTCAGGAACAAAACTATCCAAAACAGATGAAGGGAAATATGTAGATGCAACTACTTATAAACAGATGGAAGGCAGTCTAATGTACCTTACAGTCACACGACCTGACATTGTTTTTGCCGTTAGTCTTATTAGTAGATTCATGGAGAAACCAGTTGAAAAGCACTTGATGGCAGCTAAAAGAATACTTAGATATGTTGAGGGGACTATTGAGTATGGAATCTACTACAAGAGATATGAAAAGGAACAATTATTGGTATATACAGATAGTGATTATGCCGGGGACTTAGACGATAGAAAAAGCACATCAGGCTATATGTTTCTATTGGGAAGCGGAGCAATTTCCTGGTGTTCTAGAAAGCAACCTGTGGTCACCTTGTCCACTACAGAAGCAAAGTTCGTTGCCGCAACAGTGTGTGTAAGTCAAGGAATTTGGTTGGGAAGAATCCTAAGTGAGTTAGGAGTATCTCTGCAGAAAAGAATGATAGTGTTCTGTGATAACACTTCAACAATCAAGCTATCAAAAACTCAGTCATGCACGGGAGAAGCAAGCACATTGATGTGCGCTTTCATTTCTTAAGGAATCTTAGCAAAGATGGAATTATAGAACTAGTGCAATGTGGTTCTGTTGATCAACTCTCTGATATAATGACTGTAAGTGTCATAGTGAGTTTAGAAAACAAAACTATGTGAACCTGTGATGTAAAACACCCTATAAAAGGGAATTATCAAAAATAAAGTGAATAAGGCTTTTGTATACAATTTCTGGTTTTACACAGTGTTGAATTTACCATTTCGCAGATCCTGTAGGTTTGGATTTTCCGAAGAGCTTTTGGCAAAAAGTCTTTGCTCTTTTTTTGAAAGCTTGCAACACAAATAGATAGATAAATCAATGTTAACAGAGAGATTACACAAATGAAAATACGTTCAGTTTCAAATTAATGGGAAGTATACAAGTACAGAGGAGTAACAACCTCAATGATAAAACCAACTGAAAAAATAAAACTAGACACAAAATGAATCAACAAAACAAACAGTGAATCAGCTTAATCAAAATTCTAATAAACATGAGGAACTGAAAATTGAAACCCTAGAATCAACTGAAGCAGAAATGCCATTGAAGAAGAAGGAACAATCACTACCTGAAAATGTAGACATTGAAGAAACGTGAAGGTTGCTGAAGATGATGGTTGGTGAAAGTTGAAGGGAATCCAACTCCTAAATGTGAGAAATCAACAACACGTAGATGAGAAACCCTGAAATCTTCATGCGGAAGTACCTTTTGAAGTTGAAGTTCGAAAAATGGAATTGGAATTGGAGGAATGAAATGAAAGCTTTATCGTTTTTATATACTAATTTCATTCCCCGCTTTTTTTTCTCCATATTATTATTATTTTTATTTTTATTTTGTATTCCTCATTATCATACGTGATACAACATGTTTTAAAGGAAATTTCAAAGGAATTTTCTTAGGATTTCACATCTGTTTTCTTAGAATTTTATTCAGATTATATACAACGTTTAAAATAAAATGATCAATTCTACAAAATGATGAAAATAGAGGGATTAAAATTGTAATTAAACATACTTCCTTCGGTTTCAAATATAAGAAAATATTCTTTTTTTTAAGTTTATTGAGTAGTTAATGTATCTGGTCTATATTGTAAAATAGATACATTAATTATTCAATGAACCTAAAAAAAGAATCTTTTCTTATATATATTTGAGATCGGAAAGAGTATTTATTATTCTCTAAAACTAAAAAGCATTTATATTTTTTCTCAAAAAGAAATTAAAGATCAAAATAGGTCTCCGGTCTTCGCTCTTTTTACAAAACTAAGAACATTTAAAAGTTACAACAAAGAGATGAACATGATTTGTACTTCTGTCCGAACTACAAGACAAACAGCTAGTGATTATGTTAAAAAACAATATTGTATCGATTAAGTGGCACAACATGATAGATGAACTCTAATTTAATGCCAATATCAATATCCTCGCTAATTTTGTCAAAAACTCAAAGTGCTTTAATGTTCATCAAATCAACTTTCTTCATAACAGTTCTTTTCCCAAAACCTCATATGGCTGCATTAATGTTTATATTTTAAAAATAGTTATGAGTTTTCAAAATTTCGTCATATCAACCTTTGTATATACGCATATAAAAAATTATTTTCGCATATAAAAGCAAATAAAATAGACAACTGTCATTATTCAACTATTTAACAAATTTTTATATATATAAAAAAATATTTAATAAAATCGTTACATTGATACTCATAATTTTTTGAAGGAACATTAATACTTATAATTTTTATTTAATATCTTTAAATATTCGACCATATTAATAATCTAATATTTTTTATATAAATTATCGCAATATTAAAGCACGGTATTTTACTAGTTATTACTCCCTCAGTCTCATAATAAGTGAGTTATTTGCAAAAAAATATTGTTCCAAAAAAATTGACTCATTTTACTTTTCAATATAACGTTAATTACTTTTTCTCAAATATAACTCTAATTAATAATACTTTCATTACCCACAATTCAATATATTCCACTTTGCATTTTTTTTTGTGGTGGCCGGGATTCGAACCCCAGACCTTGCATATATTATGTATTGTCCTTACCAAATGAGTTAAGCTCACGGGGACATTCCACTTTGCATTTATGATAGTGGAGAATACACCAATACTTAACAAAATCATTTAAAATCATTTTTCTCTCTCCTTCACTTATACATTTTTTAAGAGGACTTATATATTCTTCTTAATATGTTTGAAATAATCAAATGACTCGGTTAATCTGGAACAAATGGAGTATTATAGTAGTAGATATATTAGTTATTAGGGTTTAATAAGTAAATAGTCTCCATAAATAATCAACATTTGATTTTAGTCCCTTAAAATTTTCTTTAGGTTTTTGGTCCCTCTAAAATTTCCACTCTATGAAATTAGTCCCTGCTCTAGTGTAATACTCAATGTAGAGCAGAGACTAATTTCATATATGAAAATTTTAGAGGGACCAAAAGCCTAAATTTTTTTTATAGGGACTAAAATCAAATATTAGAATATTTAGGGGGACTATTTTCTTATTTAACCCTAGTTATTATTATAATAGTAGATATATAATAGATTATAGTAGATTAGTTAATAATAGGCCAAATAGCACGTTTGGTCATTTTAGTTTGACAGAATTCCCAAGTTAGTCCTTTAAGTTTCAAATAGGTTCTTTTTGTTGATAAACTATTTCACCGTTACCCTTGATGTTAGTTAATAATTAGTTGATGCTGGTGTAGCCGTTAAGTTGCTGACTTAGATCAAAACGTTGCATTTTAAAAGTTCAAGAGTGTCAAAATGTTACGTTTAATAGTCACAAATATCATTATAGCATTATAAATATCATTTAATAGTGCTAGAAAGGCAACACTAACACTATAAATGACCATTTATGACCATTAAACATAGCGTAAATACACAAAGCTTTTAAAAGCAAGCATTTTGATCCAATCCAACAACTTAATGATTAATGAGCATCAGTTAAACAAATACTAACAGCAGGGGAACATTGAAATAGTTTATCAACTAAAATGACCAATTTGAAAATTTTGAAATTTAAAGCACTAACTTGGGAATTCTGTCAAGCTAAAAAAATCTAATTGAAATTTTCAAAATTTAAATGAGTAACTTGAAAATTATGTCAAACTAAAAGGACAAAAAATAGTATTTGACCGTAATAATACTTCGTCCGTTCCTTTTTAAGTGTTGTTTTAGAATTTTAACACAAAAATAGCGAAGTATATTTTTGCACATTTTTTTCTTCCTATTATACCCTTATTTTAATCCACTAATAATTTCCTTTTTTTTTGCACACATTTTATTTTTCCAATAAATTTAATATGTAACAAACAATTGTTAGTTACTACTCTTTTTCTCCAACAAATTCTATTTTTTTGTGCGCTTTATCTTTATCTCATAACAAACTTTCTTTAAAATCAAAATCTGTTAGTACTCTTGTTCTTGATCTTGTATCTTGTCAAATGAGTCTTAAACTATTTATCCCTCTTCACCATCCATCAGCAGTTCCAATGAGTCTTTCACTCTTTCTTCCTTTTGAACATTCATAGAGTTTTTTTCCTCTCAGATATGTTCTTTTACTTTGCACTTGAAATTTTTAACAAGTACTACTCATCTTTTTTTTTATGACCACTCATCTTATTTATAGAATTTTAACTTTTCATTGAACCATTATCATAGGTAACAAGATTTTGTTAAAATTTGAAGATAACAAGAAACAAATTTTGTTTAAAAAAACAAACTTTAGTTTTTCAAATATATAGCATTAATTAATTTTATTGAAAAATATAAGAATAATTGACAAATCGTACCATTAAAACACCAAAACGATAGTTAAATAGAAACGAAAAATAAACCCTAAAAAAACACTTAAAGGAACGAGAGTATGACGCAACTTGTGGATCGCAATGATCTTCCAGTGTTTTTTTACTAGTTTACTAGTTAAAAAATAACTAGTATATAATTCAAACTAAAAAAAAACTAATAAATAAAAGAGCACAAGTTACTCTATAAAAGGAATTTACCCTAGCAGCTTAGCAGCTTTGCCAACAAGAGAAAAGAAACAGGTTAGGGTTTTCGACTTTTTTTGTTGAGAGGTTTAGGTTTTCAATTCTTGTCTACTATTATGTTTTGTTTGATAATAATGGGGTTTTCGTTAGCGTTTACAAGCTTCATAACTCCATTTTCATTAGAATAATACTGGTAGATAGATCATGGTTTAGGGTTGATCTCTTTGTGGTCTCAGTGGCTGTTGGTCCTTATTGATAGGAGTGAATTGTTGTGGATTTGGGTTCTCTTAGGGTGGGATAAGGCTTGGTCTTGGTTTGGAGTCTTGTGCTTTAAGTTGGGTGTTTGTGTCTCTAGGTGCCTGCTTTATGATTGTATTAGGCCGTTCTGTTTTCAGCTGATTGTGGGCTTGGAGATCTGGGGACGTGTTTTTAGTTTTGTTTTGGAGGAGTTTTTTTTTGTTGTTGCAGGTTTTGTACTCTTTTTTAGTTGGAGGTTTTTCAGCTTGTGAGTTTTGTGCTGTTTTATTGTTGTATATCTGTTGTTCCCTCTAGGTCTTGGTACCTTGGAGATCTTTGTTTTTGTATCCCTGTTTCCCTCCCATCACGTCTTGTGATGTGGCGTTCTAATATTATTTTGGCAGTTAAAAAGTTAAAATAAAAAACATTTAACCTTTTCAAAAAAATAAAATAATGTTTTGTTTTTTACATGTTTGATTCTCATAATCATTGTTCCTTTCCTATGTTGTAGATAGAAACCACCAATATGTTGACGCTTTTTAGCAAGATCGCATGTTTCTGTTCTAACAACAATCAGTTCAATGTTTCCACCTGGTAATGACCTTTTAAATGTGTATTTGACCTTTTGAACAAGAAAATGGTTGTGTTGAAAAGTGATTATTTGTCTATATATATTATATTTCAGCGAAAGGTTGCTGAAAAAGTTGATTGTAGATACACGATCACTGCTTGGAACAAAGACCGATTGTGCTGATGCTATGTGCAAGGAAATTTATAAGCTAATAAAAAATCAGCAACTAAACGATGCCCATATTCTGGTATACCCATTCACTTTCCATCCTTTTCTATTTAAAATTTTTAAACAATTGGTTTAGGATATAGAAATACAATAGAATTTTGTTGTTGTCTATTTTTGCAGGTTGAATGTCTTATGGATCAGGGAAACTTGATTTACGTTCTAGAGTATATTGAATACTTTTGTCATCGAGTTGCTAATCTCCTTAATCTCATTGAATCCGAATGTTATATTTTAAACATAAATATGGTTCACCCGCTTATCATTTTATTGGATTTGTACCATAATAACATGTGATTTTATATCCTTCTCACTCTCCCCCATATTGGTATTCTCTAAGGGAGTAACAATGTTTCTATTAGAAAGGAAAGAACCGGGTAGAATTGTGTAATTAGAAACCAAAGATTTACCAGTCGATTCAAAACAAATACGCTGTATCATGTACACGCCATCAATGCCTTATTTGACTTTAAACACACGCCCATTCACAGCTAAAAGGCTGGCTGTGTGGAAGTAGGGGCACCAAAGAAGTTTGAATGTACTGCAGCGAATCTAACACCCCCTTCACAAAACAAAACCATTGAGGATCATGTTTTGTAGGGCCCGTTTGACAGTTTAGGACTTTGTATGAAAAGTAGTTTGGTTGTAGTCTTGGCTTAAGAATTGCACTCTTAGATCCATCCAGTTTGTAAAGGGTAAATATTTAGAGGTATATTTATAGACTTCTTGAGAATAGACAAGAAGACAATAACAAAATACGGGGAAAAGATGTTAAAGAAGAAACTTTACCCTTCCAATTAGGGCCATAGATGTTATGAGGAAGAAAGGGATTAGAGTTTATCGGTGGAGAAGGTATCCCAAGTAATATTTGGTCTAGTGAAGGTTTAGTTTTTTGGGTAGTTGTTGCCTTGTTGGGTTGTAAATTTATTGTCGGGGAAGTGAGTTGCATGAAAATATCTTTGTATCGGTATCGTAATTGTACTTAATAAAAATTAGGAATATTGTTTAATTTTATTATTTTCCAACATCTTAATAAGTCAAAACTATGTTCAATTATTTTTTTTTACACTTATTTTGGTAAAAAAACAAATTTTTTTAATTTATAATAGAAGATTATGACCTAATTTGATCCATGTATTTGATCTCACTTAATAGGCTAAACTTGGTTTTTGTTTTTGCTGCAATTGTAAGTATAAAAAGCAAACCATTACTCTAAAATTTTGTATCTAAAGTCTCAATGTTGTTCAGGGAAGTTCCCCCAGAAGTGAACAATGAAATCGCTAGCTTATGTTACATTGGTTCATGGTATAATGAACTTCCAGCTTTGAAGATGGTTATGTCGCAATTTTCTTTAAAATACGGTGAAGAATATATAGTTGAAGTTAACAAGTTCAAGGCAGATTGTGGTGTTAACGAGGAGGTTATGTGAATATTAAGCTTCTTTTGTTTTTCTCTTTGTGGATAAAACATCTTATACATACAGTTTCGCTGCAGGTAATAGAGTTATTGTTAGTTCCGAAGCCATCAATTGAGAAACGAAACAAACTTATAAAGCAAATAAACAATCGGTTTGGGTTTAACTGGGATCTAATTTCAGTTATAGACAATGCGTCTTCTGCCTATGAAGACCCAATGTCACATGTATGTTTTACCAATTCAAATGTTGGACTGTCTTTGCAAATGTCTTTATAATTTTTAATCATTAGCCTATTTTATTTTAAAACTTTAGATTTGTGGTAAATAATCCTTACAACTTACTACATTAAGTAAATTTATTTTCTCTGGAATTTTTTTGTTCAATTATATTTGTATGTGCATGTGTATTTGGTTTATATCTTTCACTGCTCTTCATATGTTTGTTTCATAATGCTTCCCCTCTATACTGACTGCTTAATAATCGGGGTTTTTAATGGTTGGTGAGCTTTAGAGATTAGTTTTCCTTAGAATAACTTTTAATGTTTTTAAATCTCGTCATTACCGTTTCTTTAACATGATCTTTTCCCATGATGTAGATAGAAATCCACTCAATGTTGATGCTTTTTAACAAGATCCCATGTTCTAACAACAAGCAATTCGAGATCTCCACCTGGTAATGTTTATATATATACATTTGACCTTTTGAATGTATTTTTCTTTCCCTAAACAATAAAATCTTACATTTCAGCAAGTCTTTGCTGGAAAAGACAATTGTAGATGCATAATCTCTTATTAACACAAAGGAGAAGAAGATGGATGATATGCGGGAGACCATTTTTCAGCTACTTGTGTATCGGAATAAAATCGAAGCTTACACTATGGTATACCCATCTACTCTTGCATCCTTTTCTATTTAAGAATTTTAAACCAATGCCTTAGGAGATAGAGATAGATAGAATGGAAGTGTCTTTGGGCATTTCTTATTTTGAAACTTTGTTCTTGACATGGTTATTTTTGTAGGCAGATTATCTTCTTGATCAGAAAAATTTGTGTCAGATTCTACGATATATTACAGATTTTTCTCAACAAATTGTTCGTCATCTTCCTTACATTGAATCACGAAGGTATGTTTTAAACGTAAATATTGTTTACTATTATCATTTCATTGGATTTGTATGATAACGTGTGATTTTATCATCATGCTAACCTTCTCACTCTGCCACATTCTTTAAATGGAGTAACACTATCTATATTAGATAGGAAAGATCCTAATACATTTGTGTAATTAGAAACACTTGGTGCAGTTTACAAACCAAAGAAATATTTGGGCAAAGTGGGCATATATCGTTTTAGATAGTTGTGAGTAGAAAAATTAATTGTTGGGGAACAAAATTTAATTTAAATATCTTTGCCTCGATAAGTCAAAACTATGTTAAATTAAATTTTTTACACTTGTTTTAGTAGTTTTAAATTTCTTTTTTTTATAGTTTTAGGTGAATGTTATAATCAAGATTCCACCATAGTTGTAATAAAAGTACAAAAGACAAACTGTTATTCTAGAATTTGGTATCTAAAGTCTCAATGTTGTTCAGGAAAGTTCTCCCAGAAGTGAAGGAACCTATAGCTAGTTTATGTTATGTTGAATCAAGGTATAGCGAACTTCCAGTTTTGAAGAAGCTTATGTCACAATTTTCTTTAAAATACGGAGAAGATTATATATTTACAGTCAACATGTTAATGGAAGATGGCGTCAAAGAACAGGTTCTATGAATATTTCAAACTTCCTTTTGTGTTTTGTGTTTTGAGGATAAAACGTCTTATACGGTTTTCATTTGTGTTTTGTTTTTTGCGGATAAAACGTCTTATACGGATTCAATTGCAGATAATATCATTGTTCGTTCCGAAGCCACTAGTTGAGGAACGAAACAAACTTGTAAAAGAAATTGCTAATCAGTTTGGGTTGAAGGAAAAACTAGTTGAGGAACGAAACAAACTTATGAAGGAAATTGATAATCAGTTTGAGTTGGACTGGATTCCTCGTTTTCTTGATGAAGACACCACATCTTCTCTTAATGAAGACAAAGCGTTTTTTGCGAATGACGATTCAATATAACATGTAAGTTTTACTAATTTAAATGTTCGAGTGCCTTTCTAATTTTTAATCATTCGTTTTTAAATTTTAAAACTCTAGATTTATGGTAAACAATTCTTATTGTTTTTTCCATTAAATAAATTTATATTCTTCTTTTTTTGTTTTTTTTGGCAATTATCGGCCAACTATATTTGTATGTGATTGCATGTTTACTTTTTTGGTTTATCCTTCACTACTTTTTCATTTGTTGGTTACGCCTTCCCCATGTATACTACTTTTGCAGGACAGCAAGATGCAGTTTGATGCTTGAACCTATATATTGAGTTTTGTTTCACATGCTGTTTTTTCTGGTTGATTATGTTTTCGCTCCTTAATACTTACGTTTAGAAGTTTTTCATTTTCTAAATATTCGGACTATTAAAATTAGTTGTTATGTTCCATAGTAATAAACGTTTTGGTGGCTTGGAAACTACATCCCGATTCGAGAGCTTTAATTCTGATAGTATATTGTACTGTTTTGTATTCGTCATTGGACCTGCAGACCATGAGACCAATTATATGTGCTGAACATGATAGGTCAACGACCTTTTATTGTATGTATTGTTTTGGTATCTGATTAAAGTTCTGGAGGGTTCTGGAGATACGTGGGGTTTATATTATATATTATACTAGTACTGGATAATAAATAGACAAACATGTCCAGTGAAAATTATTTTTATTTCATTAAGCGACATTTCATACTTAGTTTTAATTTTTTTAATGGGTCATACTTAGTTTTAATCTATATCAATGGCGTTTTGAATTTTTATATAATAATAAATTATACATATTTTATTATAATTATATTTTAATTGTAATAGTTTTTGCAAAATGAACCTCTACGTATAATATGCATATCTTTACCAACTCAGTTAAACTTACGAGGAATACATAACTTACTATTAGTAAAAAAAAAGGCCAATTACCACTTTCGGTCATTTTAGTTTGACAGAATTTCCAAATAAGTCATCTACGTTTAAAATAGATCCTTTTAGTTGATAAACTATTTCACTGTTACTCTGTTGTCAGTCTCCGTTTAATTATGCTGATTTGGGCGTTAAGTTGTTAACTTAGATCAAAACGCTGCATTTTAATTAAAATCCCCAAGGTGTCAAAATGTTGCGTTTAATGGTCACAAATGATCATTTATAGGGCTACAAAGGCGGTTCTTGTTCTCTTTATCTGTTTCAATAGTTGTTTTTCTAGCCCTATAAATGATCATTTGTGACCATTAAGCGCAACGTTCTGACTACCTGAAGACTTTGAAACACATCGTTTTGATCCAAGTCAGTTAAACGGAAACTGACATCAGGGGTAACGATGAAATAGTTTATCACTAAAATGATCTATTTAAAACTTTGAAATTTAAATGACTAATTTGGTAATTTTTTCAAACTAAAAGTACTGAAAGAGGTATTTGGCCTAAAAAATATAACTTACCAACAATATAATAGTCACATCGTCTAAAAAATAGTATAATAGTGGGGGCATATCTTAGACTAAGTTTTCTGGTGTGGCTGAAATAATAGTGTAAAAATATTGTCCAATAATATTAAAAATTCTACTATTTCATCCAAAATTATAATTTTAGTAATTATATTTGGGCAAATTTTACTGATCCATTTGTAACCTAATAATTGTTAATTTGAACAAAATGAGCCACCAACTTCTTCTAACATTCTTTCTTAAAAAAAAAAAAAATCTTTTTTTAACATTCTATTCATATAGACATTTTTATTTGTACAAAATTTTGGAAAAATTTGGTGTGGTTACAAGCCATGTATTGGATCCGAGCCTGTACAATAGTCACATTAAAATCGAACTATTGTTATTTTAATTCCGTGGTCAATAGAAATGGATCATTCCACTATGTTAATTAGTGCCCTGGATAGGACACTCAAAATGGAAATTTTAGAGTGAAAATAATACTTTATGTGTTTTGATTCCTTAACCAATGTTCTGAAGATATCAGTTAACATTTCCCTTTTTTAAATAGATAAAATGATAGAGTCATTATAAATCCATACACATGGGAGATGTTTGAGTTCGAATCCCAATTATGACATCATAACTAACAATTTTGATATTTTTATTATTGAGTTAAAATATTTGGACAACCTGATCACTCTTTTAACTCCTGGATAATGTAACACTAATAACATGCAACACACTGATATGTTTTTATCTATTTTTTGTTTACCCATATATTGAAGTTGTTTTCTTGCAATTTTTTTACTCATGTTATGTAAATGAGTGAAAATATTTCTAAATGTCATTTCTTTCTTTTATTGATTTATATTGATAAAATTATATTTATAATTGGTATTAAATAAAAAAATATTTGATTATTACTGCATACATTTTTTATTTTAATCTGTTCTTTTATATTTATATTATTTTATGAATACAAATATATCTTTCTTATCTAATTTATCTCTCATTTTACCTTCTATTCCTTTTATTTTATTTTCACTTTTTGTTTTACATTTTCAAGGAATGAATTCTCGTCTGCAATCGTTTCGACAAATTGAACCATCTGAAGGGCATCAAATTCGCAATTTAAGCTGGAGTCCAACTGCAGATCATTTTTTGTATGTGGCAGGATCAGCTCAAGCTAAGGTAGCTAAGAACCTAACATCATTTTGTGCTTGTTACTTTCATGCTTTAGTAGTGTTTTTCTGCATTTATTTTATTTTGCCTCACTTCCTTTCGTTGCATTTCAGATTTATGATCGTGATGACCACACTCTTGGTGAGTTTGTAAAGGGAGACATGTAATATTTGTGATTTAAAGAATACCGAGGGTCATATTACTGGATCGACATGTGGTGAGTGGCACCCAAAAACTAAGGAGACTATTTTAACATCGTCATATGGGATGTAAATGACTTCACAAGTCAGAAGCAGGTTTAAATTTTTTCACCTTACTCTTCTTCCATGGCATATTTTTTTCCTGGAGTAGTCCCGTTCCTTGCATGGTCATTTTCATTTTATTTTTCGCCTTTAGTTGGGGGAAGACAAACTAATAACTTTTTTTAACTCCCCGATTATGTAACATTAGTATGATTGATATTTTTTTTTATCTATTTTTCTTTACGCATATTCACGTTGTTTTCCTGCAATTATTTAATCTTGTTATGTAAATGAGAGAAAATATTTCTAAATGTTATTTTTTTTATTTTAATTATTTATATTGATAAAGTTATATTTATAATTTTTTAAATTAACAAAAATATTTTATTATGACTAAGTACATTTTTTTATTTTTAATCTATTCTTTCTTATTACATCTAGTATTTTTCTTAAGAATAGTTATATTATTTTATAAATACACATATTTCTTTTTATCTCATTTTTTTTCATTTTTCTCTCATACGAAGCCACTAAATAATTATTTAAATTTATATTTCTTTTACTTTCTTTTCACCTTTTTCTTTATATTTTCTTCATCAATCAAACAAAGTGTACCGAATATGTGAACTAAATTTAATATTTATTAGACTTAATTGTAGTTTTGGTCATCTATTTTTCACTACTCCATTCAGTCATTATACGAAAAATAATTTTTTAGATTCATTGAATATCTAATGTATTTGGTCTAAATTTTGGTCAAATACATAAGTTATTCAATAAATCTAAACATTTATTATTTACTTATAAATGTGATCAAAGGGAATATTTTGTAAAATTCGTCCCCATTTTTAAATTCGACAATTTTGGTCCGTCCGTCAAATATTTTGTCTAAAATATGGTGATACGACATGTTTTAAAGGAAATTTCAAAGGAATTTTCTTAGGATTTCTAGGTATATAAGTATATTTATACATGTACTCCTTAGTCATTACCTTCGTCTTAACTAAAATAAATTAATAAATCACAAATATGACATCATTTAGTATAAATTTAAAAAGTATTCAAAAAATTTAACAAATTGAGCAGAAAAATTTGCAAATTATGATATCACTTCTCATGGATTGCATGCATTGGTGAGATTATTTGCCACATTTCAGTAGAGAAGATTTTTTTCATGAATAGATTTTGTTTTCCCAATTATTGTTTCCGCTAACTCTTTGTATTTGAGGTTAAATTTATGTCAGCCATTTGTAATTCCTACTTTTGTTAATCATACAAATGATCGTTAGTTATTCGGATGCAAACATAGTTTGAATTTCAATTTTATAGTGATATTTTTGCATATCATTAGTCTTTTATACAAAAGAATGTTCTTTAATATTGAATTGTAAAAATTATAAACTAAATCATTTAACATATCCAAAACTATAAACATCTAAATCATTTTAAATATGTGAATATATTATGTCAAATACCCAAATAATAAATTCAAAACTTGTGCTTCAGTATGAACAAGTTGAGTTTATCTATGAGCTGAAGGTGTGGTCTTTACACCAATGAACGAATTCATGGTGCTGCTCCTTCTCTGAGTAGATGGAGGTGTATTTGCCAAAGACATTTTAACGTCCAAGTGATAGCATGTAGCGATGCGAGTAAAGTAAGATAAGTAATATGTGATGATATCTAGGAAGCGAGGGTCCTATTTATAGTGGTGCTTCATTAGGTGTATTTCTTGGTTGTTGTGATCCTTGATCCTCCGATTTGGTTCGTTCTATTACGGGGTCATTCATCTATTTTGGGTAACTGGATCTGAGATAAGTGGGAGCGCCTATCTGATTCAAATAGGCTACTTCTAAGTAGGAACAACTAATATGAGTGACTATCTAGTAGTTTGTTGATATTTAAGGTGGCGGTGCACATTGACGCTCGATTCATTCCTAGGTAGGAACGAGGTGGTTCCCGAGATGAAGTAAGAAGTGTGATCGTGTATTGTATATCATTTCGAGACGTGATGTCCTATGAGGAGGTGTAGGAGGTAAGATCATTGGATGCATTGTGTTGTAATATGAGATAGTCACCTCGAATGGACTCGGAACTGGTCGCCTTATTGGACCCTTGTACCGTATTTTTTAGAATTCTGCTCTTTACTCAACAAAAATTGCTCGCTCCCAACTGAAATTCCAAAATATCCCTGTGTGAGTTAACTCACGCTAGTGTTAAATATGCGTGACTTAACCCACGCTGCGTGAGTTAACTCACGTTAGTGTTAATCTCTGCGTGAGTTAACTCACGCTAGTGTTAATTTCTGCGTGAATCTCTGCGTGAGTTAACTCACACAAGGGCATTATGAAAAATTCAGTTGAAAACGAGCAGTTTTTATTGGGTAAAGAGCGGAATTCTATTTTTTATGGACTTTCTTGTTGGACGATAAAAAAATAATTTAGTGCTTTTTAGACCCGCACCATTACAACTTGTAAATCTAGTTTTATTTATTTTTTGACGAAAACTTGTAAATCTAATATCCTCCAAAAACTTATATAAAAGTATACATCGTATTAATTATCTTATCAATCCAAAAGATTGGAAAAAACCACTTTAGGACAAACAATACCAAATGTTGTTAAAACGTTATACCCCGCTCAAGAACGCGTGAGTCACCTACCAAAAGAATAATGAACAAAACTTTAAAGAGAAAATAGGAGGCATGCTTGAAGTATACATGAACGACATAATCCTAAAGTTAGAAGACTGATTATAGCACACAAAGCACCTGGAAGCCATGTTCTCTTAAGTATGCAAACACAATACGAGACATAACCCAAAAAATTATACCTTGAGGGTCTGAACAGGAAAGTTCATAATAAACTTTATTTTGTATACTTTTAACAACAGTCTAACATTAATTTTGTATCATCATAATAAAGTTGTTTGAGATACTTATAACATATAAAAAGAGGAATGATGTACTTCTCGCATATAAATGAGTTTTTCTATATATGATTCCTCTAAAAAGTCTAACACTAATTTTGTATCATGTATTATTGTTGTTATGAGTTTAACATTGTGAAATTTTCCATCCAAAAGTTTAAAATCTAATTAATTATGTGTTGATATACTTTTACATTTTTGGTGCTATTATTCTTAGATGCTAAAATTTCAGTCTCTATTTTTCAGGTGCTAAAATTTCAGTCAACTTCGTAAGTGATATTGTTCTTTACTACGGTGTTTTATTTTGTTTTCGTGTCTGTGGAGTATTTGATGTATTTTCATATGTTGCAAAAAAAAAACATTTATTTAATTGTTAAAAGTGGGGGAAAAACGAAATGAAGAGGTAATAAAATCACAACAATGAACTGATAAATTTTATGATGTATTATATAAGGTTTTTTTATCATATTATACCTAAAACCCGTAAAACTCTAGGAACGACTCTTAGTTAAATTTCATAAAACATTATGAAATCTTATAAATTCTATGAAGGTTTAAGAGTTATAGGGGAGAGTTGTTTTAATAAATAAATATATAGTATATACTCTGCCATAAAAAATAAAAGGTTGAGCATTTTGATTGCTGGTATTTTCTTTCTCTTTCCCTTTCTGATAATCGAAGTTTAAGGAAGAGAAGGGTTTTTCATTCTCAAATGAAAGCATGCTAATCTTAAATTTAATGCATGCTAACCTTAATGAAACTTATAATGACCTCGTACTAATTATACAGTTTACTTGAACTAGACTCAACATCCATTTTGAGAATGAAAGTCCAACTAAGTTTTATCCATGCATGTCTTAAGGAATCAAACTTTGGAACTTTATAATATGCTTTAAAAAAGTTAATATATAGCTTGATGCATATGTATTTTTTTAAAATTAAATGACTTCAATCCTATGAAAGCACACAGTAGTGTGTTAATACACAGAATTTCTCTGACAGCGTATTTTAATGAACGAATTGTGTGAAGACGTGGTGTACTTTCCAGTCTATGCTCAACCATGGAGTAGCTTTTAGCATTAGTTGCTTCATGAACATGAACACTTTTTTTATTAATGTAATGAAGTTATGAAGATGATCACTTTAATTTTACCAACTAATGTTATGGAGAATATGCACCTCATACTTTAGGTTCGTTAGAAAATTACGTTATGGTGTTTTTCACGTGTGAAAATTTTATACCCATACAAGGTAATAGGATATTTTAACAATTTACTTATTTACTAAGTGATATAGATATTTGAAGATACAAATATGTCTAAGTATCCATTAATTAATTAACGGATAATTCAATTATCAGTTTATTTTACACTTGAGCATCCATTAAGCTACATGTACCACACGGGTAGCATTTAGGTGCCTTTGATTTCGGTGTCTTTCGGTGCCTTTGTCTCTATCTCTCTTCTAACCAATAATTCTCTTTGATCAAAATAATTTATTTTAATCATTCCATCATCACTCTCTTTCCTCTAAAATACATTAAAGTCACCAAAGTCACCCAACACAAAGTCACTGAAGTCCCACCCGTACCCCACAAAGCTGCTCTTACCCCCATGGTTACTCACTTCACCATCCCCATTCAGCAATGGGACAGTAGAGACCTTTGAGATGAGGTTGTTGTTGTGTTACTTTAGGAAATATCAATCATACAACTTTTGAGGTAAATACACGTACACGTGCCAAATAGCATTATCATTCCATTGATTAATTTTCTTCTTCAATAATATAAGAATCTAATTCCAATAATTTGTTCATGTTGTGATTGATATATAGTACTCTTATAGCCCCTGTGAATATTGTCCATAAATTGTTGACAACCAAACACTATTGGGTGTGAGTTTGTCTGTTTCCAAGTTCTAACACACACCATCATTCATAAGGGTTATCATAACGCTTTCTCCATCTGGTTGTTAAATTCACAACGTTGTTGTGTATCGAGTGAAATTAAATCAAACATTTTCTTTTTTTGTTTATGTAACTCTGTATTAATATAGCTACCTCGCCTACCTTAGGGGAGCTTGATTGCATGGTACGTTCTACTATATGTCTATGTCTCAATCGATTTTAATTATAATTCCTAACTTAGGGATCACGGCATCTAAGTATCATTCAGTGATTGCAACCTTCTTGCTCTTTCCTATCTCCATTATTGAGACATAAGGAGGGAAAATTTAATGTGATGGCTAATTTGAATAAAATAATAGTAATGTTTTGCAGCCAATCAATAATTAAATGTTTGGACAAATGAAATTTGATTAAATTGATAAGGATACAACTCATGTTTTGTCAGATGTGCATAAGGAAATACAAATTCTCGCAACATACACAAATTTGTTTTTTTTTACCATTAAATGAATAAACCGCTTCATATGATATTGGTCTAATGATAAGACTTATTGATGCAATGATGAAAACAAGTTTATATATGATGTGAAATTTGTCTCACTTGTACAATATAAAATTGACATCCAACTCAAATTTCAAAAAGACTTAGTTATCGAGTTATTGATATAAGATCTTATCGATGATTAATATATAAATATTTTATAAAGGGATATTTAAACTACGGGAGCTGTCCTGATTTGTGAGTCTCAAAATCATTTACCAATTTTTTTATGTATGAAAATTATATTTAATTGTTTTTCTCTTTATTTTTTTTATCGGTTTGTTTTCTCTTTTGAGAAGCCTACGATAACTCTCTTTTGAAGGAGGAAGGAACCTACAATAATTCTCAAACATGATTTATATTACTATATGTCCACTAAATATAAGTCTCATTTAAAAAATAGATATTCTTAATTAAATAAAAATTCCTTTACAAATTTCTATTGTATATAATTTTTTTAATATGTGCAAAATCATTCAATGATGCTAAAATTAAGGAAATGAATAGTACTAAGCATGGTTAGATCAAAGGAAAAAAAATTGGTGTAAAACATTCCCTTGATGACATTTTTGAAAATTTAGATTTATTTTTTTGGGATATCAAAATTTGGAAAGTTATATATAGCGTCGTGCAATTTTTAAAAAATTTGGTGAGCATTCACCTAAAACCTAGAAGATGAATATTAGCATCATGCAATTTATTATTATTTTGGAAAAAAACCAATATTGTTTTTAAATAATTTATATTATTGGACAAGATTGTATTTTTGGATTTTTCTATTTTTGAGGCCAATCATCTATTCAAACCTGGTCTAATATTTTTTCCAATCCCCTTTCAGATTATTTCCTTGTTTGGTTTTCCCATTGAAATTATTTCTAGGTTATTCATATTTTACGATTTCATTACTATTTTTATTTCTTTATTGTAGTTTGAGTTTACTTATTTTAACATTGGTATAAATGTTTCAACTAGCATTTGGTATAGCACCCATGATACGGCATTCCTATAAAGACGGACGCATATAATTGAGAATTGGTGGTTTCTATTTTTTTAAAATAACAAACGTCTTTTCGTGCGAAAGATTTTGTGGCATTTTTTGTTTTGTTGTTGTAGATTTTGTGGCTTTAATTTGGCCACACTATGCTCAGCTAGCGACCAAATATTGCTATATTCTTGGACTTGAAAAGTGTTATGGGAAAGAGAAACTATAATGTTTTTTGTTTAAAAAAAGTAATTGATATCTTTAGGGGAAAGTAAATGAAAATACACACATCGTTAATATACACCTTAGGGAAAAGTAAATGAAAATATGCACATTGTTTTTTGAAGAGAAAATATGCACATTGTTAATATACGCCTTAAAAAAAATGATATTTACAC
>Ga0228711_1000776_pt1 | contig 42599 bp, 18 predicted proteins | sample MedpolnodulmetaG_2_FD_177996 | JGI IMG/M metagenome (GOLD analysis project Ga0228711, IMG submission 177996) | Root nodule microbial communities from Medicago polymorpha collected in Santa Monica, California, United States - brown nodules | ecosystem: Host-associated > Plants > Roots > Nodule...
AACCCTATAAAATATGAGTTGAATTTGTCCCTAATATAAACTGAAAATAAAATGTCCTTAGAGATCAGTCTTTACAGTTACGCGCACATAATATAAGATTTTAAAAAATCAAATCAAATCAAATACCGATATTGTTAGTTTTGATACATTCACCTATGTTTGAATCTGGGAACTCAGAGTTGTTTCATTCTACGTACAATAAAAAAAAAAACATAAAGTCAAAGAGCTAACTTAAGAAACTAAAAATACAAATACAAATCTTATGAATAAAAAGTATGAGTTGGTCAAAAACAATATATAAAACATGAATAGAATTCTCATATATAAAAAAAAGAGTCAAATAGTATAAAAACAAAAAAAGTCAAATCAGTTTCTAATATTTCCATGGAATACTGTTACTATACCATTATATTACAAATACATTTAATTACGTGTTTTCACGTTAATTATTGAATATAAAAATATATGAGTTGTTATATTTATTAATTGATGTAACAATTTTAGTATTTACTCTTTTATGGATATCTATAATTATTTTTCAAATTCTAAAATGTTAGTTTTACGAAATATACGGTATATGATATGAATTCGGTCACTCGTAAATAATTTAACGTTTTCACTAATATTGATTATATTAATATATATATATATATAATCTATTTTTTTAGGAGTATACTTAAAAATTTTAACATTTGCTTTTAAATGAAAATAAAAATTATTTTCAAATAAATTTAATCAGCTTATAGTGTATAGTTCATATCATCAAAATAGAGTCATTGGTATCGTAAAAAAAATATGAGTTCAATAAAAACAATGAAAAAATATAAAGTCAAAGACCTAATTAGTCCTTAAGAAATTAAAAATACAAATATGATTTTTATTACGATAAAAACATATGAGTTGTTATATTTATTAATTGATGTAACAATTTTAGTATTTACTCTTTTTTGGATATCTATAATTATTTTTCAAATGCTAAAATGTTAGTTTTTATGAAATATACATAATATGATATGAATTCGGTCACTCATAAATAATTTAACGTTTACACTAATATTGATTATATTAATATATATAATCTATTTTTTTAGGAGTATACTTCAAAATTTTAAGATTTATTTATTTTTAAATTAAAATAAATTTAATCAGCTTATAGTGTATAGTTCATATCATCACAATAGAGTCGTTGGTATCGTAAAAAAAATCGAGTTCAGTCAAAAACAATGGAAAAACTTAAAGTCAAAGACCTAATTAGTCCTTAAGAAATTAAAAATACAAATATGATTTTTTATTACGATATAAACATATGAGTTGTTATATTTATTAATTTATGTAACAATTTTAGTATTTTCTCTTTTATGGATATTTATAATTATTTTTCAAATGCTAAAATGTTAGTTTTATGAAATATACGGTATATGATATGAATATGGTCACTCATAAATAATTTAACGTTTACACTGATATTGATTATATTAATATATATAATCTATTTTTTTAGAAGTATACTTAAAAATTTTAACATTTATTTATTTTTAAATGAAAATAAAATTAACCAGCTTATAGTGTATTGTTCATATCATCAAAATAGAGTCGTTGGTATCGTAAAAAAAATAGATTTGTTTTTGTAAAAAAAAATTCTCGCAAGAATTTAGTATTTTTTTTGTCATTTGTCAAGTAACCTTGTGGCTAGAGCTCACACATTTAAATGTTAAGAAGTGGGATGTATGAGGCTCGAACCCCCGCCCCTGCATATAATATGCAATATCCCTATTAACTGAGCTAAGCTCACAAGGATTTTAGTATTTTTTTTACTAGTTTATAATTACTTTTGATAAGCTAATTCAAGTAGTGTTAGACTTTATAATGTGTAGCATATCGTATTTTATCTCACTTTTACCATTAATATTTTCATTGGCGACTTTTTATTTTAATTTTTAAATTCATTTTCTTTAGTTTTAACTATATGACCTAAATAACAAAAGAATACACATCTTGTATGAATTCTCTCCTATTTACTACACAAAACTTCTCATTCCTCTCAAAAATATCAAATATTTTCTCCAAAGCCCTCTTGTTATCCATTATTGTTTCACGTCTTCAACAAGTGGATTGTGTTTGTTCCCCTTGTCAAACCATGAATTCTCTTCATTTTGAGGTATATATGTCTCATTTCTATGTCTTCTTCATTATATACTATCTTTGTTGTCTTCCGTTGATTTCTGCATCATCTATTGTAATTTGTAGAGTGAAACTTCTTTCAATACTATGTATTTTTGTGTTTTTTATGACGATAAACCTAAATTTTTTAAATTTTTATGTGTTATGTAATAAACTTTCCATGAGTTAAATGATATGGTTTTTGGATGTTATAAGCCTTTCAGATGGATTTTTTTTATGGGGAAGGTAAACCTCGGATGATATGTATGTGTATATATATATATATAACGATTTTTCTTTGAATATTTGAGAGAGTTGAGTCTTGTGTGTATGAAAATTTCCCCCCTTTTAGGTTGATTTTGTGTGTAAAATTCAATCGGATCTTATTTTTTTATCGACCTTTTTTAAAGTAAATAATTTTGAGGTCCTTACTGAATACACATCATATGACTTTTACTAAAGAGTGAGAAAAGTTTCTAACCAATGGTTCAATACAAAATAGTAACATTTAGTAGACCAAATGATTTAGAGCAAATGCCTCTTTATTGGGCTGACCAGTGTTGCAGCGAATGCTAGGTCAAGCTATGAGTTTTAGAGGCCTATAGCAATGACCTAACAACATTTGTTTTATTTAGTGTGCTGTTTAATATTTGAAAAAAAAAAATCAAAGTAATTTTGTTTTTGTAAAAATCAAAGTAAACTTTTATTTTTTTTAAGAAGAAAAGTAAACTTCTATTATAATCCCATATGTTTGACTGAAAACAAAATTAACAAACAAATAAATTTACTCCTTCAAAAACAAAATACAAATTAATTTAAATTTTATATTACCAATATGTGTGACTGAAAAGATTAATAAACAATTATATTACCAATATTTTTTACTGAAAAATTAATAAACACTTTTTTTTTTGACTGAAAAGTCTAACATTGATACACTACCAATATTTTTTTTTGTATACATTTAATTTTATATCACGGTATAATTTTAATATTTTTCCACCAAAATAAAAATTTAATAATTTTTTGACAAGACATAATTTTAATATTGCTTCCCAAAACATGTATAAAAATATCTATGGAGTGAGATGTGAAAAGATGTTTTGGTATATAATTATTAAATTCATAAAAATATCTATGCAGTGAGATGTGAAGAGATGTCTCGATATATAATTATTAAATTCTTTAAGATATTAAAAATATAAAAAAATATTAGTATAATTTTGAAATTATTGAATATCAAAATTATGTTTTATAGTACAAATATATTTTTATAATCTGAAACAAACAAATCTAACATTGAATGCTCTAAGTTAATTTGCTATCTACTTTGGTTGAAAAGGGTTAAGATGATAAATTTTGAGATTGTTTATAGCCATCCAAAGGGGCACCCATGTGTTGATAACAAACTCTCACACCCTTTCATTGCTCCTTCCCCTAAAAGCTTCTTTTAATTATATTTTCCCCATACTTATTCATTTTTTTATTTAAAACAATAATTTTAATTATAGAAAAATAATAATAATAAGAGAAATGATATTTATACATCTATTTTTTGACAACTTTTGAAACAACCTTCTCTCTCATACTCACATGTTTTTTTTATTCTTCCACTTTCTTTCTCTCGTTTTTGTCCAATAAAAATAAAGAAAAAATAGTTGTCACAAAAGTTGTACAAATATCACTCCTGTAATAATAATTCACAAACCCCCAACCCAACCATACATATAGGTTAAATATTAACCAAGGTTAGTGAATACATGAATCCCCTCTAACCCATCTAATATATAAGAGGGGTAGTACATGTATCTCTCTCACCAACAAACAAACAAACCCTTTGTAAAACTAAATCTCCATTTTCTTTTATCTTTATCAAAATGATTCTCTTCTAAATCCCCCCAAAACAATTATTAAACCTAAACCAAAGAAAAATAAGAATTTAGTTTTTATAAAGAAGACACGTAGGAAAATCAAAAAGGTCAAGGAGGTAACAACACAAAGTTTCATTTCATTTCATTTTCAATTTCAATTTCAACATTTTCAATTTCAAGTCACCTTAGGGGTCCATCTATTTTCCTCTCTAAAAAAACCTGGTACGTTTTTCTCTCTTTTCTTTTCTATTCTTTTCATTTTTTACTCTTCCAATGAAAAAAAATTCAGATTTTGAAGATTAGGGTCTGTTTCCATTGAAAATTTTCAATTTTGGCCCCTTCCTTCTTTCTCTCTCTCTGCAATTAACATCAATATTCTAGAGAGAGAAAGTGCCAGATGGGAAAATGAAACGTTTTTTCTTGGCCACACACAAAGGTGACAGAACAAAACAAGCTTCATTTCAAACAAAAAAAAACCCTAGCTAGTATCAGATCTTAACCCTTTTGAATTTTGCCGCCAAAATCCAATTTTGAGCTTGACCCATTTCCTTAATCGGTGTTAATTTCGCACCCATGAACTCAATTTCATCGATTATTCGTAACAAAAAAAGTTTGTAAAAAAGGGTTAATAATAATTTTAATATTTTTTTTAAGAAATGGATGATTTTGAACTTGGTTAATTGTTTCTAGGGTTTGGATATGAAATGCTTGACAGGGTTGTTAATGTTTTACGAAGTTGGGGTTTGAGTAGAAGATAGTTGTGTTTTTGTTGTTGAAGTGTTGTTATACGACATTGCTGTGTCGTTTTGAGACTTTCATTGTTGTATTTGATTTGATTGTTGTGTTTTTTCAATGTTTGATGATGGACAGAAAGTTGATTTGTACAAGCTGTTGACTGTTGTTGACGGGAAAGGTGGGTTTGATTCTGTTTGTGACGGTGAGTTGTGGGATTTGGTTGGGGAAGAATGTGGCTTAGGTGTTAATGTTGGTTCCTCGCTGAAACTAGTTTTTAGTAAGTACAAGAGTGTTTTTGAGTCGTGTGTGATGAAAGTTGGTGATGCTAAGGTGTTTGATGAGTCTGGTTTGATGGGGTTTAAGGCTGAGGTGAATGAGTTTTTGTCGGGTCAGGGTGGGAATGTGGTGGCTGGTGAGAAGGTTAAGGGTGGAGTTGATGGTGCTAATGAGGTGAAGAGTGCGAATTTCGAGTCTAGTGGGGAGAAAGAAGTTCACAATGGAGGATGTCCTGATCTAGGAATGATGGACCGAGGGATGGTTAATGAGACGGATGCTGGAAAGTTGAGTGAGGGTAATGGTGATGGAATGGAAGTAGTTGAAGATTTTGATGGAGGGAAAATGACTGTAGGGACAACTGAGGATGCGTCTGATTTGGTGAAGAGCGGTGAGTCTGGATTGCTGAAAGTTGGTGAGAATCATGATGGTGATATCGGTAATAACAGTGCCCCGGTATTGGATTTGTCTGGTGGTGATGGAAGTGGTTCTAGTCATAAGAGGAAGAGAGAGGAGGCTCTGTTTGATATGATGAGTTGGGTTACAAAAACCGCAAGTAACCCTTGTGATCCTGAAATTGTTCCGATGCCTGAAAAGCTGAAGTGGAGGGCTTACAGTAATCAGGAGGCTTGGAAGCGGGTTCTGTTGTTTCGAGAGGCTGCGTTTTACAAGAAAAAGTCGAGCACTGAACAGCAAAATTGGCAGGTAATCTTATAAAACTATGCTATTAAGCCGAGTTAACCAAACTTAAATTGCTTTAATAAATGTACGCGTTGTTGATGCATGCTTGAAATTTAGCAGAGTTGGGAAGTAAATTAATTGAAAGTTTTTTTATAAATTTATATACTTTTCATTCTGTTTTTGTTCTTTGCAATTAAAATTATTTGTGCACTTACATGCTGCATGTAATTGTTCTGTTTCACAAGGTATATGTGCTTTCATGTGTAAATGATAATTGGATGCACTTGTTAGTTGTTACTGTGGACTTCTGTTTCTTTTTTATTCCCAAGTTTTAATGTCAACTGTTATAGTTTCATTTAGTTTGCTGGGGTGAAAACAGATTCTGTTTGTCTTGTAGACCACTGATGACTATTAAATTTCATGTGGGGCCACTTGTCAGTTTTTTTTTTTCTTTCTGAAACATTCATATTGGTGAATCTTTGCTTTTGACTATTTGCTACTGTAAACTTATGTTAATTATGACCAGCTTAAATTCTGTCTTCATATCCTTCATGATTTAATTTTGTGATTCTTTTATATCATTTTAACATATCATGCAATGCTAATGAGATGTGTATTTGGATTGAGAAAATTGTTGGACACTGTTTTGTTTGCTTAATCGTTGATGCAGAAAAAAAAATGCTGAGATATTGTGATAGTATTTTGGAAGTTTATCTTGTTTATGAATAGTATCTTAATCTATCAATATCTTGTTTTTAGTTAGTTAATGTTGGGAAGTATGCTGTAGTGTTTTTTTGTGTGAATTATTCAGTTTCCTTACTATTAAGATGTGTTGTTGTTGTTGTTATATTAAAAGTGGCAAGGCAAACATTCTCACCATTATGGGCCCTTTTTATTTAAAGCATGGTTAACTTGTGCATTTATGGGCCCTTTTTGGGATGGCATACATTGACTTGCAGGTTAAATTATGATCTAGTAAGCATCTAAATTGAATTGCAGGACAGAAGTAATTGTAGGAATTTTTTTGGGTAATTAAGGTTTATTATCTGGTTCTTAAAATTTCTTAAATTTTTATAAATGCTGTCACTTATATATACTACAATATATTTTTTATTTAAACAAAACTTAAATTTCCTTGTGATATTGCATTAACACCAAAACCTTGTATAATTTTGCAGAGTCAGAAGATGCATCCTAGCATGTATGATGATCCCACTCCGACAACCTACAATCTTAGGGAGAGGGGGAAACATGACAAGAAACTATTTGAAAAACAAAAACCATCTTCACGAAGCTCGTCGAGTTCATCTGTGCTAGGCGAAGGAGATTTGGACGGGACCACAAGTCGTCGTGCTGTGAAACGGTTGCTTGCAAGTAGACGATCAAGTTTTAGTAGATGGGCATCAGCTCGCATCTGCGTGGGGCAAAAGCATCAAGCTCAAGTGCCAGAGTGGACTGGTCCGAATCCTGAAAGCGATACTAAGTGGTTTGGGACCCAAGTATGGCCATTGGCTGTAGCGAATTCTCAATTTCTTGTTGAAAGGGATCCTATAGGAAAGGGAAGACAGGATTCGTGCGGCTGCGCAGTTCAAGGTTCTGTTGAGTGTGTCAGATTCCACATTTCTGAGAAAAAAGCTAAAGCTAAGCTGGAGTTAGGCGTCGCTTTTTACCATTGGCGTTTCGATAAGGTCGGTGAAGATGATCGGAATTCGTGGACAGATGAAGACGAGAAAAGGTTCAGGGAAGTGCTACAGCTTTACCCTCCAAAGAGAGGATCTGAACATTTCTGGGATCATATTTTTGAAACATTTCCTAATAAGAGCAGGGAAACTTTAGTTAGCTACTACTTCAATGTCTATCTCTTGCAGCGCAAAGCATACCATACCAGGCATACACTTGGTGACATTGACATTCAGAGCGACGATGACGAATCAGAATCTGATTTGAAGAAGCTTTTTGGACGTCGGGGATAGATTCCAGAGTAGCCACATGGAAAGGGAAAATAGCAATCCAACATTTGTCAACACAGGAGGTTCGCTGAGAGAATTTGACAAATTTGTGCTTCTTCACATGCAATTTTCAGTATCAATGAATTTTGTTCTCTTTCTTTAGAATATACATCATAGATTTTAAAGGGTAAAAAATTGGAATTTGAAAGGTTGGTTTGTTGTTTTGGTCATGTCTGGAGAGTTGGTGTTTTGAACAGCTTAGGTGTTGGAGTTTTTAGTCTAGTATGCTTCAGATTTTGAGGCGTAACTTTTGTCTGTCTACATTGATATATAGTGACCATAGATTGCATATCATATTTTCATTTTTTCATCACTTGGTGACTACAAAGGTTACTTGAAACAGAAGCCTTTTAGAAATACAATTTTATTGTAGAGGGTCATGATGAACAAATACATCATAGTGCAATCCAAATTGGAGCTTTTCATTTGATGAGTTCGTTGTTTGATGTTTCTTTTCTTTATTTGAATGCGGTATTGAAATTGTATGTTCCAATGTTGTGGTAAATTTGTATCGTATTCATCCGAAAACGCTTGGATGAAATGGTTTGAGTCTCTTCCAACTTAATTAGAGATCTTGAGTTCAAATCCAGTTTTGAGAATACAACATCGTTGTTAAAACTCTAGAGAGTGAGTTTTGCTGACAATTCTAACCCTACCTAGCTCAATGGATTATTTTTTGCAGTTGTGTATGTAGGATACTTGATTTTCGCAATAACAAAACCTATACCATATTCTCATTCCCGAGGAGTGGTAGTGCGTGTCAAAAGTATAGATTAGGTAACCAAGTGATTGAGCTCAACTGTTAATGAGCTCCACCAAATGATGAATTGTTTGAGAGAACTCGAGTTCGATTTTCGAGTAAAATAATTTTTTATTAGACATACTTATCTCACAGTCAAACTCCATATTGCTAGATGTCTTTTCCCTTAGAAACCGAAGGATTAACACTAAATAAAAAAGTATAGACTATGTAAAATATAGTTCTTTATAGGTGGAGTGTAATTAAAGAAAAATATTAGTTAAAATAATAAAAAATATTTAGATTTACATGGTTACTTATTGAACACATTTCATTACAAAATCTACAAGATAGAGTGGGTATCTTGTGGTGGCTAATCTAGTACATGGATGAGAAAGTTCTCTCTAATAACATGGTTGCATTTTTAGACGGCACATACACCGGTCATTTTGATTAAATGTATTTTTGATCTTTCTGTTTAAAAAAAAAAATGAAGTTTTAGTCCATCTATTTTAAAAATCAACTTTTTTATTCTCTAATTATAATTTTTTTTTGAGTTTTGGTCTCGGAACCTATTTTTAAGTCAATTTTGCTGATGTAGCTTTGTCACTAATGATGCCGCAGCGTGTCTGTGAACAAACATATTATACATGTCATTATTAATTATTTTTTTTGTGGTGGTTGGGGTTTGAACCCCGGACCTTGCATATATTATGCATTGTCCATACCAACTGAGTTAAGCTCACAAGGACGTTATTAATTTATTTAATTAAACAATATTTATTTTTAAAATGATAAACATTTAATAAACCAAAATGTGTTCATCATAATAAACCTAAAAAATATCAAAATCATTTTCATGAAAATCAGTAAACTCTAGCAAATCAAAATCATCTTCAATAAACCTAAATTTTCCAAATCTAAAAAAGTCCCAAAATTCAATATCCCTTTTCAATTCAATTCAATTCAATTCCATTCCATCACACCTCAATTCAATTGTGGCAGAGCCTTAGTTCAATGTCTCTGTTGTACAATGGAATGAACATTTCATGAACTAAAACTAAGCTATATACAATAGAATTGATTTTTAGGTTCAACCTCGCTCAAATAATTCATTAAAGTAGATTATAGTGTTGTTTTTGTTTATTTGATAGTGTTGATTTTTGTAGGCCAGTAATGATTCACTTACAGCTACTGATAAGGTTTTGAATTTTTTAGATTTGATAAATTTAGGGTATATTGAAATTTTTTATTTTTGAAGATATTTTAGGTTGATTGAAGAAGATTCTAGTTTTTATTTGTTTACAAGAAAATTATAGTTTTCTCTCAAAAAGAAGATTCTAGTTTGTTTGAATTTATTGATTTTGATGAAAGTTTGAAATTTGAGTTTATTGATGAAGATGATGAACATATTTTTGGTAATTAAATATTTATTATTTTTATAAAATATGATTAAATTAAAAAATTAATAATGATATGTATAATATATTTGATCACATAGTCGCCGACACATCATTAGTAACAATGATACATCAGCAAAATTGCCACATCAACACAATTGCCTTTAAAATGGACTCGGGGAACAAAACTCAAGAAAAAACAAAGATTGGTGGGCCAAACTGTGATTTTTAAAATAGGGGCACCAAAACTTCTTCTTTTTTTTTTAAAATAGAAGGATTAAAAGTGCACTTAAGCCTACAATAAATAAAAGAAATAAATAGTATTATACATTTTACGTACGCTTCTTTTGCTTTCTTTAAAACACATATACTTATCAAATTAGACATGTCACCAAAATATGTATCATGGACATTAAATCGGTGAAGAAATAAATCAAAAGTCCCCTACATATCCAACAATTGATATACATTCCTAAGCATAATTGTAGCATTCATTACACTATTCAAGTCAAATAATAAAGATGTAGGAGATGCAATGAAATCATTTAGTTGATACAAATGAAAATTAAAAAAATATATTGAGTTTTAGACCGTAGGGATCTAAAACTCTATTTCCAATCCTTCACGGATCAAAGTTACAATTGGTTCTCTTCATTTAAACTTAATCAAAATTTTGCAAGAGTGTAAATAGAATCGATATTATATAATTGGCCACCAATTGATTCTAAAAACCTATAGTGCATGAAATACACTCATGTATAAATAACAATAATAAGCCTTCAACGCAAACATGAACTAATCTCAAAGAACCTAAAAAAACATTTTTAGCCTTCAAAATCGCAATTCCTCTTATTGTATTGTTTTTGTGTCAAAAGCACCATAAGCTGAATAGTAGAACACAAAATAGAAGAACTTTATATTTGTTTTAGGCACCTTAAGAAATCCTTTGTAAATTGCTTTCCTACAACGAAATCCTAAACACAATAAGCAAAGAAGTAGAATTAACAACAATATTTGGATTTTTTTAGCTTACCATTCTTTAAACTAACAACAAGTGGCAGAGTCTAGCAGCAATGTAATAGAGAAAGCAAAGAATGTACTAGAAGAATGGAGGAGCACTGATAAAAACAGCAGCACCCACAACTGCTGTCACACTGGATTCGGACCAGGTTAGGCTAGCAGACATGTTCAACAGAAGTGGAAGAAACCACGGTGTGGTAGACTCAAGTGTAATGTCGATGCGTCCTTTGTGACATCCAGCAATAGGTTCGGAATATGCATGTGCATTCGGATCTAGGAGAAGCATTAGAATCATATCATGTTATTTGGTGGATTCACGATTTATAACTAACAAATATAGACTTCGAGGTTGATTCGTAAAGATTAGTTGACTATTTCAAGTGAGGTAATGGCAATATCACTGAATTTAGCGTCATTATGGATAGTAACATACAATATTGCAATCTTTATACAACAAACTCTGATGTTGATTTTAACAGAAGACAAACGAATGAGGTTGCACATGAATTAACAAAGCATCCAATTCCTTGCCTTACTTTTGTATCTTTGACGATGTTTCTGACATGTATTATCGATCGGATTGCTAATAAAATGCTATAAACATATTTTTCTATAAAAAAAAAGACAAAAAGTATTGGAACCAAAATTTGTAAGTCTGATAAATTAAATGACCAAAAGTGCAATTAAACATATTAATTAACATTGTTAAGATGTGTATAATTCTTAATTTTGTGATTGATGTCTTAACCAATTTTACTTCTGTCAGTTGCACAAGTAAAGGCTTTTCCATAATGCTCTCCAATTTGTCCACAACATGTATGGTAGTTCATGAAACCCAATTTCGTTTTGTATCGGGTGCCTTGATAGATCTTAGTTTATTCTAGCAGGTGATTGATGTATCGGGTGCCTTAGTCCCGATGCTTTCCGTGAACTTAGCCACCTTTATGAGTCCTTGTCAGATCAAGTATATATTCATTCTGTTTTTTTTTTTTGCTTCTTTGACCTAGACGTCCTTTGTTTAACCTTTCAATATTAGGGGATCATCTTTCCTCTAACGTATGGCCACGAGACTATCTACAGACATGGGTTGTCTTCGAGAAGAGGTGAAGTGTGTCGTGAAATGCCAACATAGTTTTGTCTAGGAGTCAATGGATCTGAGCCTCAAAGCCTTGAACCACACCATTTCACCCTTTATTAGGGTCATGATAAACAACTTACATTTCACCGAATCTTATACTCACGAAATGAGAGTGAGGTGTCGACCATTTCAACGTGGTTGTCGTGGTTTGTGGTGTCATTGCAGGATTGCAACTATAGACTTTTAAATGAATATGGGCATTGGATAATCATTGCTTTTGGTGGTAAATATGTTCAATTGAGACAACCCATCTTTATATCAAGATATGTCTATCGATGTGGACTTGAGACGATGGAGTCGTGATGGTGAGTCGATATCAAATCCATGTCTACCATGTCTTTGCAACAATTAAAGGGATATGTCGTGGCATTCTCCATGACCCGACCTTACTCCATATTTGGCTGGGGTCTCCTCGCTGAAGTGGGTGGTTCACGAAGGTGTGGGTCTATACTCCGGGTCTCTTGGGGATGAAGAATGTTAATTCTTCGTGATGGATCATGTCATTTTGGTTGGGGATTCTAGTGATAAAACTAGTTGTTCGTTTGGCCTAGGTGGGCCTAATTGTCTGTTTTCCACATGAGCCAGACACCAACATGGATCTCCCCTCTATTTAGTGTTGATCTACATCTAAAAATTCCAAAAGAAGGTTGCCAGCCTCTTGTCCGTTGTCGAAAGATGGATCTCTTTAATCCCAAAGTTCCAGACGAGTATTGTTGAACCATGTTGAGGAGGAAGAATCGCCAATCTTCTGTTATGGGGTTGTACGGGTTAGAAGCTGGTGAGGATGATGAAGTTTTGTTATCTCCACCGAATGCATTATGAAGTGCCAATAGCGCTGGTTATCGTCAGACTACATGGAGAGTTGGTCATTATATCTCATTAAAAGATGGTGGTGAAACATGTAATACATTTCCTATAGATGACACCACTAATCATGTTATACCATAGATCTTTGGCCTTAAGAGTGCAGTGACCGACTGTTGATGGTGGAATTGAACAACAGTTCCGTTATTCATCCGAAGGAGGGTGGTGTACTTTAAAATACTATGACGATCAAGTAAGAATACATCAAATATGTGAGGTTTTAGGATATAAAAGTGTGTACATGTGTGAAAGACATGTCAACCTCTATAGTGGTGAATTTGGATTTCAAGACCTCAAATATAGTTTAGGCAGGTGTCTTATGAGACAATTGTGAGAAGGTTACAACATATTGGCTTAGGATCTGAACTGAACAATTCATATTGCTTTGCACGGGCTCGATTCAATGTATTTATGACAAGTCTATGTGATGGTTTGTGTGTTAGCTGTGACTTGACATGACCTGATCCGTTGAGGAAATGGGTCTCGATTCAGTTCGAAACATATACTATCATGTTATTATGAGCCATGTATAAAAAACTTCATAAGATAAAATATAATATGATATTTGTTATCTTGTATGCATCAAATACATGATATGATAATTGTTTGTTCTACTCCAGTCATATCATATTTTTATCAAGCTCCGTATCGCATCATGTGTTTTCCTATCATAACCAATCAAAGGGTTCGTAATTTTTTCTTCTTGTATGCAGGGTTGATATTTTTAAGAAGTTCAATTGAAAAAAATTAGCATGTGTGACATTTTGATATTGAGATAACTCATATAGACATGCTAGATTTCCTATTTTCGTCACAATGCCTTCATATGCGAGCAACATTTGAAATCCATGAACCCAAAGAGCGAGTAATTTTTAGTGTGAGACGTGATGAATGAACATCTAAATGTCGCTCATATTTTGTTTTAGAACAAGTACAATCATAAAATATAGCATAAAAGACAACTATGTAAGAGAAGTATAATTTAAAGGTTAACCATGCAAATAGAATATACCATATGTGATCGATTTGAAAAAAAATATTCCATCCGTTCCTCAATAGATGACTTAGTTGACTCCGACACACGTACCAATGCATATGTTTTATTTTTGATATCTTCAATTCTCTACTAAAAAAAATTATGAAAATTTAATATTTTAAAAATATTCATCGAGACGAATCCAACAACATCTTACATGATATTATTTATCTTTGTGAATTAGTAGAAAAATATGATCTAAATATGTAAAGTCAATAATATATATTGTCAAATAGGTCATCTATTGAAAGACAGTTAAAATCTAATTCGAAGTAAGGGTCAAACTTAAATGATCCCTAACATAATTTTGCCTAACTAATACGGCATATACTACTCTCAAATCAATATTAGTGGAAAATACAATTCTCTCTTTTTTTATGTATTTTTTGTAATCCCTATGAAATGGTCAATTACGTAGATCATTACGTGAAGTGGTAGTATCATTCATCCATAAAATATAAAGGGTCAACGTGAGAAATAATTGGATAGAAAGGAATCTTGGAAGTGTATGGCATGCCCAATTTTGGATGGGCAATGTGGTTATAGTACGGTGGTACTAGTCTCCATATTTACGTTTTATTTTATATAATGTAATGTAAAAAAATGTATACCATAAAAGAGAATTATTATTATAAAAGGAAACTTTTTTTGACTTTATTATAAATTAATTACACAATTTCAATGCATTAACTACAATATAATTTCATTTTTTATATCCTTAACCAGTGCCCCGGGACACCGGTTAGAATTTTCCAAAAATGTATATTACTAGAAAAAATTGAAAGCAAAAAACGTGTTCTCATTGATCACGATAGTAATCTTGAGCACATGCATAACGAAGAAAAAATCATGTCTGGTCTGTTTTTTTCTTAATAGATTTCCACTGCTATAGGTAAAACTTTATTTGAGACGTATTTGACCGTAAATATGAATATCACTCTGGTTCAAAATATAAATATTAATCCGTCACGTTATGAAAATCTCAATTACCACTCTTGCTAAATCAAAGCATCATTGATAATTCAAGTCTTGCCTAATCAACACACTATATTAAGCTTGTAAAAAAAAAACACACTTTATTAACTTTTGAATTTAAAATGTCATGAGGGTCAATTTATTAAAGTTAGGTGGGTATAAAAAAATTATATTGAAAGAAGATTAAATATTTAAACAAAAATGATAGGAAAAATCTCTTACCTTAAATGTCGTGAAGACGAATTAGACCAAAATTTAAATAAACAATTTACCAGAAAATAAATAAACAAATCCTTATTCGCCTTTTAGTTAACACTAAAACATTAGCTACTAATAAAAAAACTGATTAAAAGTACAATTTTAACTACATTAGAACAAATGTTTCAAAAAATATTGTTAGTATATTAAATATATTTTTTATTTGGCCATTGAAAATGTTACAATGAACTTCTCGGACATGGTAAAATCATAAACTTATAAGTCCAAATTAATATTATGTCTAGATTAATTTTTTTTATTTTAACTAATATCATATGACGCCTAGTGGATAGATACTTGAGTTTTGTGAGTATAATTTGGTTAGAAATGTGATACCTAATAGACAATATATATTTGTTGCATTGTTGTTATGTATTTGGTGGATGATCTTGATAAAAAGAGATAAGATACGATAAAATATCATGCTTACTTCTATCTCATTCTAGTATTTTGTAAATCAGGAAAATAGGATAAGTTAATTCTACCAATAACATATTTTGTATGCTTTAAAATAAAAACTTATATTTCATCTCTCTAATTAAATTCTTATCATGTGGTGGAATTGGATAGAAACCAATAAAACAAGATGAAAATCGGTGTTTCTCTCATTTATCCTTATAATGTATGACTTATATATGTGAAAAAATAAAATATAATAAAGTTTGTATATTTTAAATTGAGGTGTTATCTTAATGGTAAAAACTTAATATTGTAACCTCAATGTAAATATTTCAAATTTCCTCGAGGAAGGTTCTCAAGGCTATTAGTGCCACTTTAACTAAAAAAAATCTCTCTTTCCCAATTTTTTTTCAAATTGAAAATAAAAATAAAAATATTAATAATTGATTTAAAAAAAGTACATTGAGCCGACTCATTTTCTATGGAAAAAAATGTCCAAGTGGTGTGTTAGATTAATGGTTAGAGCTTGAATTTGTAACCTTAAGGATCGATGTTCGAATCCCACTTGAAACGGTTGTGATATGATCATTAGTGTATTGTTCTTAATAAAAAAAATTCATACCTCATATTTTTTGTAAAAAATATATAGAATTTTCTCACAATGGAAATTTTATAATTTTTATATAATCTAAAAACAATCTAGTGGAATAAAAATATTTAAAATTATAACTAAAATTATAATAAATAAGAAATGAAAACTAATTAAAATTTATTTTTGAAAGGAAACTAATTAAATTTTTTAACAAGGATAATTTTATTTACAGACCTGGAACACAAGACTTCAAATTTTTGTCACAGTTTAACCGTGGTTAAATTACCCTCTTACTAAGAGTTTCTAAAGTGTTTAAAATGGTATATTGATTAGATTTAAACGATATTGATTAGATTTAATTAACCTTTTGATCCCTTTATTTCATCAAATTTATGATTTTTTGTCATGAATTTTTTTATCACTCCATTATTACACTTATTGTAAATTTTAGACTCAACCTTAGCTTTTGGCCCCAATAATAATAATTGTCAAAAATTTGTGAACTTTGGCACAAAAAATGGTACTCCCTTTCATATTATAAGTCGTTTTGACAAGAAAAAAATTGTCTCAATTATAAGTCGTTATATAATACCAATAAAACATTAAATACTACTTTTCCTACTACACATCTCAGCTTTTATTAATTTTTTCTTTCAATTATTTAATTTATCTTTCATATATCTTTAATAAAGGATAATTTTGTAAAATGAGTTATGATTTATCTTTGAGTAAATTACACTCTCCTCCCCTCAAAGATGCTTGAATTACACTCTCCTCCCCTCTTATGTTAAAATGTACACTTCCCTCCCTTGAAAATTAAGTTTTATACTCCCCTCTTTTATAAGATGCTTGAATTACAGCTCCCTTCTTTAATAATTAAATATGCACTACACTTTAATCTATTTTAACATAAATAAATATTTCTATGATATATACTAATTTTGAACCACCATTTAAGAAAAATTAATTCATTTCTTTATAATTTAAATGTCAATGATAATTAAGTTCAAATATTTTGCTATTGATTTTATAATTAGAAGATATAATATTAACTTTTAAATAACCATGTTTTATTGTCTTTAGTAATTTTTCACATATTTTAATTTTATTTTGGGTTGTTTCATATTTTATAATAGGGTTTAAAACTGCATGTTAATGAAATTGTGAATAAAAAATAGCGAAAAATATGTATTCAAAGTGGTTAGATTATTAAAATTAAAAAAAAAAATATTGAGGGAGTAAAGTTTAGATTTTAACATAAGATGAGAGAGGAATGTAATTCAAATTTCTCTTAGGGAGGGGGTGAAAAGTTTTCTAATGTGTTTTGAATAATACGGGAGATGAGTGTATATTTTAACATAAGAGGGGAGGGAAGTGTAATTTAAGCATCTTTAAGGAAAGATGGGTGTAATTTACTCTTTATCTTTCCAATACAACATTAATTTCACTTCTTAAATTGTATGAAATGGAGAGATCCTAACTCCTCGATTACTACTATTAGAAGATTTTGTTTATTAAATTCATTCAAACTAATGTACTTAGTCTATATTTCAAATCAAAAGGTGCCATAAATTAAGATTAAAGATGATGCCTTAAATCATCATTTTTTGAGCCATAGAATCACTTATTTTAGGCTAAAAATATGAGTTGACTCCGTTCGACCATTATTATAAATAAAAAATCAACTTCTAAGTTTAATAAATAATTAATGTATTTGATTTATATTATAGACTAAATTTATTGGTTATCCAATAAATTAAAATGTGTTTTTTTCTTACAATAATTATCGGATGAAGTATTAATGAGTATAAAAAAGTGTTGAAAAAGATATTTCCACCTTATTATAAATAAATATTCATTTTTCAAGTTCATTGAATAATAAATGTATCTAGCTTATTACTTCAAAAAAAAAAATGTATCTAGCTTATAATATAATCTAAATACATCGATTATTCAATGAATTTAAAAAAGAAATATATGTTTATAATAATTATCTGATTATAATAATTATATGAGAAAGTACTGGTTACGTGAATTCGATAAAATAGATTTTTTAGATAATTTTTTTAGATTCATTCAATAAATTATATGTCTAATTCTTAATATAAATCAGATATACTATTTATTGAATAAATCTAAAAAGTTAAATTTCTCTTATAATAAAGATAGGAGAATTATCGAAATGAAGTTAAACATATTAATTAACTTTGTTGATACTTATTTTTTTGTAAGAAGTTAATTTAACCCATTTATTTAAATTAATGAATCGAACCCAAGATCTTTGAAGATGAGCACAATCAAACTTTGTTGATATTAATACGTATATCACTCCTAATTTTCTGCTTGCTGTCTTAACCAATTTTACTTCTTTCAGCTGCACAAGTAAAGGCTCTTCCTCAATCCTCTTCTTCCCATAACTCTCTCTCTCTCTCTCTCTCTCTCTCTCTCTCTCTCTCTCTCTCTCTCTCTCTCTCAAGAAAAGAACCAATCAGAAAGAGAACAACAAGAACCAAACATGTCTTCACCAAGCAAGCGACGAGAGATGGACTTGATGAAACTGTGAATTTTCAACTTTTCAATTTTACTTTAATTTCAATCAAGTTTTTATCTTTTTCCAATTGGGTCACTGAATTTGACTCTTGATTTTGTTTTTGATTCAAAAAATTAGGATGATGAGTGATTACAAGGTGGAAATGATTAACGATGGAATGCAAGAATTTTATGTCCATTTTCATGGACCCAGTGAAAGTAATTTCCCTTTCTTTTATATAATTTTTTTGCTTAATTCAATGATCCTTGTGAAAAAAATAATCTTTTTTTGTTTTTTTCTATTAAGGGTATTTGATATTTGACTTAATTTTGACTTTTTGTGATTATGGATTTAGATTTGTGTATTATCTGAAAGATTCTCTTATTAGACTTATTTTTTGTTTTTTGTTTTGATTGTTATGTTGATTCTGCATAGTCTACAAATAGATTTGAGAAGCAACAATAATTTTGGTTCTTATTTTATAAAGAAATATATGTTAGTTTTCTTATTGATTTCCCTTTTGCTTGTTATGGTTTTCTTAGTCTAGTTCATAAAAAAACACAAATTTTCAGTATGAAAATAACTGGCATGAGTTTTTTTTTTGTTGCTTTTTAAATTCTACCTATTTTATTTACCTAAGTTGCTGATTTTCACTCTTAATTATTGCTCTGTTATGGTCCTTGATGTTAAAATAAGATTTGATATCTAATTATGAGAAAGGTGGTGTTAATGTATTATGCACCTTGCAATTTTCAATGTTTTTCTCATCCATGTGATGTCTCATGGCAGGTCCTTATCAAGGAGGTGTGTGGAAAGTAAGAGTTGAGCTACCGGATGCTTATCCTTACAAGTCTCCTTCAATAGGTTTCATCAATAAGATCTATCACCCAAATGTTGATGAGATGTATGCTTCTTGTTTTAATGCATTGAAATTGTGTATTTTGATTAGTTTACCTCACATGTTAATTAATTTTAAGAGTAAGCAAATGTTTGATCATTTTGGATTACGATAATTTCAGGTCAGGATCGGTTTGTCTTGATGTTATCAATCAGACCTGGAGCCCCATGTTTGGTAATAATCTGTCTGTAAACCTTTTGACAAAATATGTGATTTCGGTTAAGTTTTTCATTTTTGATATTTTTGGATTGTTGTTATATGTCAAAATCTGCATTCTTTCAGACCTTGTCAATGTATTTGAAGTTTTTCTGCCACAACTCCTTCTGTATCCCAATCCATCAGACCCCTTGAATGGAGAAGCTGCGGCTTTAATGATGCGTGACCGACCTACTTATGAACAAAGGGTTAAAGGTATTCTGACCTCTCTAGAATTTCGTCTTTTGAATATATGAGTCTGTTCACATGATTGCTATGTCTCTTTGGAGTTCATGTTTTGCTCTTCCTAATTTGGGCTAGAATTGAACACTAAATCTGTATTGGCACATGACCTAAATGTTAGACCTCAGGGTTGCAGGCATCGACCATGGTTTAATTTGTGGTTGCGCTGCAAGCCTTTACATCGTGTCAAAATGCAGCCAATTGCAGTTGCAATGCTGTTGCAGACACCTTCAAATATTGCAGTCGCGGACTGTAATTTGAAACCATGGCATGGGCTACTATGCAGTGCATATGCACAGAGAGTTGCAATGACTTGCTGATAATTCTTAACCACCTATTGTCATTTATGGCTAACAGAAGAGCTATTGTTACTCTTCTTCAACTGACTTCATCGTGTACTTGATTATCACATGTTGTCATTTGCAAACAGAGCTGACTTTATAATCATTATTACTACTAATTTGTAACTTCCTCCTGTGATTCCATCAAATTCTAAACAGAAAAGTGGGGCTTATATGGTATTATCTAGGTGCATATGGATACATACTTGTAGAGTAGACGGATGGATGTTAAATTTATACATGAAAGAGGAGATACTCATACTATCTCAATTTATGTTGTATACAGTAATCTCCTGTGCAAGTAAATGAAAAGATTATATATCTCGTCTAACTTTGCCAGTCGGCTGCCAAAATGTTTATTATCCTTACATCAATGAAATTAACCTTCCATTGACTTTGTTAATAGATATAATTTTTAACTCAAGGTTTACTCATATGGTTCTATCTTGTTATCCCTGGGTTATTCTCTCTTGCTAATCTGACCTATTTTGATTTGTCGCTCCAGCTGAATATAAGATGTTAATGATGTCAAAACTGTATTGTCTATCGACATACATATCCCTTGTTCAATCAAGTTCATTCCTTATCCATAGAAAATGTTACATGTCTTCTTTGCCATTCGGTCTTCTGGTATGTTTCTAGTCTCAACCTATAAAAGGCGCACACGAAGCATGACATTGACCCTAACACTATTGATGTGGGCAATGCCTAAAATGTAGGACACCAAGACATGATTCATCCACTGAAATGTGTATGTATGAACTATGAAATGTATTAGTTGAGATTTCATCCCAATCATTCATTTTTTGTATAAGGGTCCCGTGTCTGTCGAGTATCAGGCCATAGTTGAGAGTGAGTTAGGTAAGTGTTCAAGGTGTGTCTGGGGCACAAGTAATTGAGTAGGTCTTACACCTAATTGAGTTGAACTATGGCTATGGCTATGGCTATGGCTAATGACATGGAGCACGCGTGATTGTGTAGCTCTTACACCTGAGATCAAGTACAATATGTTGAAGAAGACAGCATTGAAATTTGAAATCTTTGCAAGAGAAGTTTGAGAACATCCATGCATCCAAGTCTGTAACCAATTGGTTTTGTTTGAATATGGAGTTGCATGACTCAAAATGGAGATGAGGGAAAATCTCCATGCCCAAATTAATGAATTCAACAAACTAGTATGTCAATTATTAAACACGGGTGATAAAATATTTAAAGAGGAGTAGGTGTTGGTGCTGCTTGTTGTAATACCAAAAGTCTTGCAATTCTCTGGTTCAAATGTTTCTCGTAAAGAGTGATCACTTGAGTTGTGAGTGTCTTGTGAATGGGTTTTCAAGTTTCAAACAACTTGAAATACTTGTTAGACAAAGAGGTTTCCAATCACACTAGTTTTATTTCTTCTCATATTTTCTTTGTGGCGTGTTTTGTGTGTTGACATCTTCAATCTTCAGAAACAATAACTTGTCAACATTTACTGATGTCTTCTTTGACGTCCAATTTTCAGAGTACTGTGAGAAGTATGCCAAGCCAGAAGACATTGGAGCTGCAACAGAAGAGAAATCCAGTGATGAAGATGAGGAGCTAACTGAAGATGAATATGATTCTAGTGATGAACAGGTGGCTGGTAAAGCAGACCCCTAGTTTGCCTTGTGTATGCAAGTCCTGTTCTTTCTGTATTTTATCTGTACATGATGTTCTTAGTTTATGTTTTCTCTTCATTCAAATGAATGTGCTTGGATGTTGGTAGGGGAAAAATTCCCCTCCATGCTAATTAACTTTTCACTGTAAATAATGTACCATTGATTTCCTAATGTTTCTTGTTAACTTACTTTTGAATGTGTGGATTAAGCTGTTAGCATAGTGTGGTGATAATGATTGTCCCATATCATAAAGCTGTTTTCTAAATAGTACAAAATAATTGATGAATGACATAAGATTTGTTGTGCTTTGTTGGCTAATGTTGCTAGAGATTTGTTGAAACACGAAATGAAATTTTTCTCTGTAGTTTCAATTCAAGTAACGTGATTGTATCGTTACTTATGGAAAAACCAATATTTTGGTAATGCGCTCTCATGTTAGTTTTGACTCAAAGATACAAATTAATCGCTCATTATATCCTATGATAGTCATTTTCGTTTACAATGACTTAACTCTTTGAAAATTGCTGACGTGATTATTTTGAAAACATAAAAAGAAAAAAATTACATTGAAAATAACACTTTTTATACTATTATGAGTTTGATTACACATCTTTCAAGATAATTTTATCATATTTGCTTCCTTTTCTAAATTATTTTAGTTCTTTTGGTCTTATATTGGAGAAACTCTTCTATAGTCACAATCATAAATGATAAATATTTGGACGCATTCACATCAAATGTAAAAATTAAAATAGAATAAAACTAAATGATGTTGATTGATGTGATTTAATTATTTTTGTTTTAAATTAATTTTTTTCAGTTAATGTTAGTGTGTCTAAATATTTATCATCTATGCTTATCATTGTAAAAAATTAAAAGGAAGATATTACAATTTGTTTATATATTTCTCCAATAAAATTGTCGTGTATAAATATTCATAAATTTAACTCAGTTAATAATAATATATAATATACATAGAGCTCAAGGTTGAAACCCTTGACATCTTACTGATTCATCTTAAAATAATGAATTTTAAAAAACTAGATTAATTGAGAAAACAAAATTGTTGTGTAGAGAGAATCTAGAAGCTCTTTAAACCATGGAAAAGCAAAACCAACAAACACATCGGAGTTTGTAAATAATGGAGACGTGATAGATACGGAAGATTTTTTATTTGAGGCTCACAACCATTGTGATGTGACGTTTTAACCGATTTTCCAAAAATACTTGCTACTTAGAAGTGATTTTAGAGGTGATCGTAATTCGTAACCTTTGAAAAAATTAAAAGACTCAGATATCAAATCCGAGTTGGAGACAACTCATTAGAGTTGATTCATTCTCCCACGTATAAATTTTAGGTGAAATTGTAAATTATGATCTCTTGTCATTCAAATTAAGAGAGAAACACGTAAAATAAATTTGTGCCGAAAATAAACAAATTGATTGAAGGATTTTTTTTGGTTGGTCGATTGAACGGCAAACTTGTATATATTATGTATTATCAATACTAATTAAACTAAACTCACTAGAAAATCGAAGGAGTTTTTTGTTTTGTTTTGTGGTAGCCGGAGTTTGTACCTAGATCTTGTATATATTATGCATTATCCCTGCCAAATTGAAGGAGTTTGATTGACCACAATCATATTTTACTCTCTCACGTAAAAAATACATTTGGAGAAATCAATTTCTATTAGGCAGTGCTTTTTATGTCATATAGTATAATATTATATATTTGTTAATTTTCATCTCATTTCTTTTAATTTGATTCAATGGTCCTAAGAATTGAACTCAACTTCTCCTAAATGATTTATTCGTTGGTGAATCTCATTAACTACTTGAATTCATTCCCTTGCTTACTTTTAAAAGTTTTAATGAAATCTCTTACGTAAAAAGCAAAATAAGAAACATTTCGAAACATAAAAATACTACATTGATATAACTTTTATAAAATAAAAAGTACCATTTTAAAACATTAAATAAAGACAAGGAACCTAATTAAATTTTCAAAAAATTAATGGACTACTTAATCTGAAGAATAAGATAATGAATCTAATTAAAACTTTTATTATGAAATAAAAGTTTAGTCATTAGTAAATGAAAAAAAGAAGGTATTTTAGCCATTAGTTTATTATGAAATACTAGTAGCCAATGACATTACTGTGGAGGAAAAGGACAAAAGGGTTGTGCTATGTGTGCATCAAAAGGATACTAACCAAAGCTATGATTGAGACAAATGATTTACTTTCACCTAATCTCTTCATTAGTATATTATTTGAAGAAGTCTAGTTTACATTGTATCAAGACTACAATTTAGTAGGGTAGGGAACACCTTGTCTATTATAACTCAACTCAATGTTTGGCAAGGACGGTTGTAGATAAAAAGTTTTTCCAATTTTTTTGTCTATTATTTGATTATTTCAATAGGAGAAAGGAAATAAATCAAGAACATGCTTGCAAACTTGATGAAAAGTAAAGCAAATTCTATACCTGTTTATTATGCATCATCATTATTTATTGTTAAGTTTATTACTATTTTATTGAACAATTTATAGTCACAATTTTTAAAAATTTCAAACAAATCCTCAATTTGTAACATTCTTATGAATGTCCTAGTCTTCCATTTCTTTTGCATCCGTTGAGGCAATTTATCCAGCTAAAAGTCATCTTAAAGATTTTCAAGTTTCCTAAAAAAGAAATGGATTGGTAAATCTATTTATATTATTGCTATTATGATAAGAGATTAATTTGTATTTACGGATAGGTGTAATATATTTTTACACATACATCCAATACAATCAAGCCAAATAGGTACTTTATAGATATTTTGAGAATTATATAAAAAGATGACATAATAGAGTGATTTAATTAGATACATGTATTATATAAAAGATTTGCCGATACATGCAAATTAAATAGTGTATAAAAAAAAAAAAAATTACATTCTGCACATACAGGTTAAATAGTGTTAAAGTCATATACTTTTGGTTCAAAAGTATCAGATACTTCATTTTTTTTAGGGGAAAAAATATCAAATACTTGTTTTTGTTAAAAAAAAAAAAAGGTTTCTGTTTTGAACAAGTACTCGTTCACCATTTAGAAAAAATGCATCTTAGCCAACATGAAAGACTTAAGTCTATACTTTTACTCAGCAATAAATATAACACATTGAAAATTCTTACTGCAAAATAAAATTTCATTGTCAAATTGGATTATTTTACGCCTTATAAAAAAGCTTATGTCAGAAAGAAAAAAAAAAGACAAACAGAAACTTAAGTCCATTTTCATCTTTATGTTTGACAATTGTGAATAGTAGTTAATCAAATTTTCATAACTTCAGTTTTTGTCATAAAGTTTATATTGACTCAAGCAGACATGTTTCATCTTAAGTTTTTACAGTGACTATGTTGAAGGTGGTGTTGTTCCATTTGTTATTAGTACTTTATTAGGGTTAAATCACGTCTCTCTTCTCCATTTAACACTGTTGAAGAACTCTAACAAGAGGAGCTTGCAAGATGAACATTTCAGACCAACATGAACCAAGGATTTACTATACAACAGTTTCAGCTACCTAAAAGAAAAGTAGCCCCTGCAAGACGCAGATATCATAACCAAAAAAAAAACTGAACAGCTTACATTTGACACATTCAAGTAACCTAAATCTATATTAGTATGGCAGTAAACTCTATATGAAGTGCCACTAAAACTCTTGCTGAAACTAACAACATCATGTCTATATTATTATATACCATCTTACATATGACTTGGTCGCCTCTTACCAGAATCTGTTCTTAGCCTCTTTACAGGATTGGCCCACCCAACTGACCCATTTGGTTGTTGAGAAGATGGTTGGCCACTCCACCCTTGAGTCTGTTGAGTTAATCTAACATCCTTAGGGACTGAACCTGCCCCAGGACTTCTCATAGATGGTGAAACAGGACCAGGCCGAGACTTCACCAATGATTTCTCCCTTTCATTCCTTCTTTTCTTGCATACAACAAGTTCACCTGGATGAGTGAGTAGGGGAGGAGAATCATCCTGCTGCTGAGGTTGCTCTCGAATGCTGCTACCGCTACCATATCCGGATCTTGATTCCTTTGGTGGGACACGGACTCTAATCCTGCTGTTTTCACCACTAGAAGCTGATCCGCGCTGTAGCTGCCTCTGTGAAGGGTGTGAATCCGGTTCCACCTCATTTACCAGCCTGTGCCTCTTGCCTTGGCCAACAGCCACTTGCCTTGGAGAGGATACCATGGTGGGGGCAGAGATTGGACCAGTGAAAGAGAGTGCACTTTTTGCGTCTTGGAAGTCGGAATCAGGAAATGCAATTTTCAATATATCGAAAAAAAGATTATGAACCTTCCTTGCTTCAGTTCTTACCTGAAAATAAATATATCTTTTAACATTCATAAAATATTTGAAATAGTGGATCCTCTGGGAAATCAACATCCACAGCAATCTTGAACTTAAGACACTAAAAGTCAGACACAAGTTGTTCCACATTTGGGCGCACATTAGAGGAAGAATCCCTTTGAATGCAAAGAGACAGAATTATGGAAATACAAGGAGCTTCACATAAGTCTTGCTGTTTGAAAGTACAGGTTTGAATATATCACTATTCAAAGCATATTGATGACTGGGACAGAACCGAGATTTTATTTCATCTGATTTTCCCTCATTGCATAATTAATATGGAAGACAGAGAAATGTTTGAATTAATTAATGCATGCAAGTCCATTTTATACACAAGAAATCTCACCTCAAGGGAAAAACCATAATATTGCATCGCGCTCTTTAACATGAACTGGACGTCAAATACAAGATCTGTTGCTCCAGTATACTCCAATTTATCAATTCGTTGATCAATTTTTCGTAAATCCAACAGATTATTCCCAGATCCACCACTGTACCCAGAATTCTCAATCCTCTTCCACAAATCTGTTAACAGAGGTACAATTTGATGGCCTTCCTTGTCTATCCTCCTTTGGAGCTTGCTAATTACATTTTTGCACTGCAAGTGCAATAACTGTATGAGTTCAAATTCTAACAGTAAAGACAAACAAGAATGTGAAATGGAACATCTCATACAAGTGAGATTAAACTAATATAACCATCGGAAAGTCTTCGTGAAATATGAAAATTAACAAATTTAAAGAATATTATCAGGCTTGGAACCTTAGTTGGCAACCTTATATAGTTACATAATTACTATTGCTTTAAATCAAGAATAATGCCACTTCATTGTAAGACATGCAATGAGACACGCTCCATCAAGGAAAACACAAGGCCACTGTAGAAGAAAATAAAAAGATCCTTCAATTAAAGACACATACCCTTCTCTGGATGATTTCTGTCATCCTAGAGCCATGAGCAGAAGATCCACTTGAATTGATAGGCTTCCCCTCCCAGCTTTCCCTAGAATGTTCACCACCATCCTCTGAAGGAGCAGACAAACGAGTAGGCTTTGGTGAGCTATGTAATTTGGATGTATTAGCAACCCTCCTTGAAGGTAAGGTACGCTTATTTTTTATTGAAGAATTTTGCTCATTCCTGCTGGCATTGGACTCTACATGTGATTTCGATTCTAGGTCAGTCCTCAGCTGTGCTTGATATTTACGGTCCGCTTGAACTGACAAACGAGGTATCGTTTCACTACCAGACTTATCCTCAGGTTTTTCAGTGGCATGACGGGGTCGAACACGAATACTACGTTTGCGTTTAATCCTCGGTTTCTGCAAAACTTGCTCATCCTCACCTTCATCACGATCATGAATCCAACTTCCAGACTGTTGATGCTCCATGTGTGAATCAAAGGATACTGCTATTTCTCCTTCCTCTAACTCATCTGTCTGCCAATAATCATCATAATTTAATCTGAATGAAATAGAAAACTACCACCGAAAAAAAGAAAAAAAAATAAAAAAGAAAAAAAAATACAATGCGAACCCACATACCATTCTTTTTGAAATGGAACCTGGCCGGGCATCTAATGCTGACAGGGAACCAAATTTCTGAGCGGAAATTGATGGTGATACTATCTGTGTCAATTTTTGACAGTCGGCCGATGATCCAGAAGAACCAGCGTCTTGAACCACTTGATTATTTCTGACAATTTCTAAAGATGGAGGAAATTCATATCCACCGTCACAAAGCATACTATTTTCCAGTTGATCTTTAGCAATGGGCTGAGCTCCATCCGCTCCACTATACCCATCATCTTCGAAATCTCCTATTTCCGCTTCTTCATTTGCAGATCCATTTCTTTCTTCAGAGCTTGCTTCAGAGTATTCCAAATCTTCATCATCCAGCTCTTTATAACTTGTATGCTTTTTGGGTCGGCCTCTTTTCCTTTCTGAACCAAGTTCACTTGGATTCACGGCAATACTACCACCCAATAAAGTTTTCTTTAACGGTCTTTTTGATAAAGCAGCTATAGCAGCATTAACTTCTTTTGTATTGGCACGAATCCATTTAGGCACATGATCATAACACGTCATCTCTTCAATCCAATCCAGTTCATCATCCATTTGATCGAAGAGTTCGACTTCCTCTTCACTCCTAGCAATCATGCGATTTACCTCCTGCAATGATGGAACATCATGGACAGTTTCTTGATACCTCTCATCATCATGTAACAATGTCTCCAAAGTCAAACGCCTTTCTTCGTGTGTTGTTCTTTGATCGAAACGTCCGGCATTAATCACCTCATCAGCCATATCTATCTTATATTGCTGAATGTTGTTCCTTATGAGGCCCTCAATGGATCCTATGTAGCGATCCTTGCCAGCAAGTTCATCCTCCAGATCGACAGTGCCTCTACCTCTCATTTCATCTTCCTTCTCATGACTAGGGATTTTGTCGACAACTGCTTCCATGTAGATAACCTTGACTGGTCTTTTCTGTCCAATGCGATGAGCTCTGGCAACAGCCTGCTCCTCATTTTTAGGATTTGGATCAGGGTCATAAATAACAACTGTGTCAGCAGACTGAAGGTTAAGGCCTCTTCCAGCAGCTCGAATGCTAAGCAGGAAGATAAAACAGTCTGAATCAGGGCCATTGAAGTCATTTATAGCTGATTCACGGTCTTCTAAACTAGTTGTCCCGTCAATTCTTCTGTACACAAGTCTTCGCCACTGCAGGTATTCTTCCAATATATCAAGAAGTTTTGTCATGGTACTGAATAGAAGAACACGATGTCCGGTCCTTTGAAGTTTTATGAGGATCCTATCCAGGATCCACAATTTTCCACAAGATTTTACAATGAATTCTTTAGATAAGTCGCTGAAGAATGGGTAATTAAGCAACGGATGATTGCAAGTTTTCCTCAGCTCCATGCATCGGTTGTTTAAAGTTTTATATTGCTTCAGCTGGTAGTTAGGATTCCTCTGAACCTTACGTTCCTCATCCTCAGGATCAAGACGAAGGGTACCAGTTGATTTGACCCAGTCATAAATAGCACTCTGGACAGATGACATTTTACATCGTAAAACTATGGAGTCCTGCAATGCAATAATAATATTAGGTCTGAGCCATAAGAAATAGAATAAGTGGTCAAGTAAGGTTAGGGAGCTATAATCACACCTTTGGTGGTAGTGAGCCTTCAACATCTTCAACTCGTCGCCTGAGCATGAAAGGTTCAAGAATCTGATGAAGTCGATGGATTGTGATGACTTTCTTCTCAGTCTCAAGCCAATCATCCTCTGCATTTTGAGTAGCACCTTCCTTTTGAAATGGTTTTGAGAACCAATCATGAAAGGCTTTCTTGTTATCAAAAACCTCAGGAAGAAGTAAATTTAAAAGTGACCAGAGTTCCTTCAAATCATTCTGCAGATAAAATCACACCACAAAAAATCCCATCAACAAAACTACACTGTATCAAGTATCTATATGACATATCAGTTACCACTTGACACCAACTCCATTAAGAATATTTAAATAATTTAGCATAGAGCGCAACCAAGAAAAATTATAGGTCAAGCCATTATTATGAAGGATTTGGATTTCAATGGTCGTCTATCATTGGACACAATTTACATTAAGACACCATGGCATTGTTTAATCCATGTATCCAACCTCACTTGGTGTGAAAAGGCTTTGCCTGTGGATGGTATTGTTCACTCTTGACATATAATCATTTATTTTGTCAAGAAACTACTTAATAATTAGGAGGTGCTTGTAGAAGAACTTTTTAATTCACTACCAGCAACAATTAACATAGAGATATATTCGACCAAATAATACGGTAACGAGCCAACATATTCAAGCATTTGATCAGTAATTCAAGTACAGGCCAAAAGAAAATATCACCTGGTATAGTAACTTGTGACAGAAAACAAAAACTACATGTACCATAGCCTTAAACACTTTGGGGAGTCCGTTCTTAACTTAAAAAATTAGGCCCCTAATAAAAGTTGACCCAGTATATATAAACATCATTTTATTGTAACAAGATAATGATGGCTAAATGATGGATTCTTTATTTACTTTCCTGGTCGTTTCAAATATAAAAAAAAAACAATAAAAATCAAAAAATGTCCAAGAAAGGACTCAACTCGCAACCTTATAACCAATGGAAAACGCGCAACCACTAAACCGGTCAAGTATTCTGTCAATTTTATTTCACCAACATTACTTAACCATTATATTATGAAATGCTGGGGCCCTCAATTTCGGGCCAGCCCTGCCATAGATAACTGTTAATTGACCGAACAGTCTAACATCATACTTAGCCCTGTCCTTCAGGTAGGCATGACAACTTGGACTCCAAGCTCTTTTAAAGCTAATCTAAACCTGTCAGGTACTATTCTTATTGGTGGCAAACACTAGGAGAAAATTATATTATTGGTTAAATATATTTTTATGCCCATTTACTATTTACAAGATTCATTTATGATGTGCCGCTATAATGACAGTGACATTTTATATGGAGTTACTTTGAAGTGTAGGGAACCACATTGAAAATGACTGTCGTGTATAGGGTCTCATAATAATATATGTGCAATAATTTCTAATTTTGTCCCTACAATTCAATATGTCACACAAGACTCCAACAAATAAGTGTCATGTATAAGGACTAAATTGAAAATAAGTGTCATGTAAAGACGGTATATTTTATCCTTGATTTTTTATTTTGAATGGTTCCGTATATATTTTGCTTCTTACCTATCTTCGTTACCTAGAATGGCAACTGCACAATACAGCCCCTCATTCTGATATTTGGAATTCTATACGACAGATTTTGAGATAGTATATTATATCAAAAAGAAAGCAGACCTGCAACGGTGTTCCTGTCAAAAGCAGACGTCTTTGACAACGATACCTATCAAGATCACGAGCTAAAACTGAATCTCTATCCTTCATTCTTTGTGCTTCATCAATCACGATATACTTCCAATCAATTTTTGAAAGCTTTGACCGGTCATACATGATGAACTCATAAGTAGTCACCAAGACATTAAATTTCAGAGCAGAAACCTATTGTAAATGCACAAAAGAAGTTTAGGCAGTAGTTAACAAAATTATACTTTAGTTGTAGGAGAATCAGGAGAGATGTAATATTTTCCTTTGATTTTATGTTTTCTTATTTAGTCCTATTTGATTTGATTTATTTCGGTTCATTAGTAGTCCTAATATTTATATGAACAGAGGTAATAAACATGAAAGTATTTTCCAATTACTTTCTACATTAACATTTTATATGAATAACCTGATGCACACTTACTTGATGAAATAATTTTGTTCGATAATCCTTCCCTCCAGCATAAAAGATGCACGACACAGATGGCAACCACTTATATAACTCACTCTGCACAATAAAGATAGTTTCTCTTGTCAAAACAATTACAAAAATAGTAATATTAATCACATGAGTTAATCTAAAAACTCACCTTCCAGTTAACCATGACAGCATTTGGGACTATTATGAGATGTGGGCCATAGTTTCCTTTGAATTCCATCAAGTATGCAATCAATGCCATAACCTAGAGAGGAAATAAAATAGATTTTTTTTTTTTTTGAAGTAGGAAATAAAATAGATGGAACAAACAATTATTACGGTACCCTATAATACATTACCCTTAAAACATAATAAACTTAATTATGAAATATGAAGTCACTCGGCTGCCAAAAAAGATTATGTAAATGTCCTTCCCGATCTAAGGAAGTGAAGAGCAACAAACTAACAAGGCTAACCTGTACAGTTTTGCCAAGACCCATTTCATCTGCTAAAATTCCATTTAATTTGTTGTTGTACAAAGAAAGCATCCATTGTAATCCAACCTTAAAAAAATTTGTGGCAAAGCATTAAAAACATGCTCAAGAATACAACATATGGTGAACAACTAAAGAAAAACTATTTCAATGATGTAGCAACCTACAAGCTGATAGTCTCTCAATGTTCCAGCTCGTAATAGGGATGGTTGTCTTATGACCATTTCATTCACTGCATGTGCGAGGTTGTAATACCTGGAAAGAAGCAAATTAACTTATGTTTAGAAAACAGTTACATACACAGTTCTTTAAATAAAAATGCACAAAAATTACATAAGCCAATGAATTTCATTACAATTACACCGATGCTCATGCATTTTTGTGTCAAACAAAAATCAAGACATACAAACATATTGAAACTAAATTAACAAAAACTCACTTGTTGACGGATGAACTGTCTCTAGGAGCATTCATCTCCAGAAAACGATTCCTAATCATCACTTCCTCTCCGGCACAAGCAGCAGCAGCTCTGACTTCTTCTTCAGAAAGACCCTTTGGTCAAAAACAATTAATGAAAAAGAACACGTCAATGACCTTACAGAACTAGTTCATATAGAACATTAGAAACCATCAAAATCAGATCCTCAAAACTATATTGTATAGAAAATATGGGATTCAACATAAGACTTTTTCTTAGAACGTTGGATCAGTGAAGTCAATGAAGCATACCTGCAACCGTGCAGCATCCGCAGCTGCTTTTGCTGCCTCCTCTACTTCCTGTTGATTTTTGGCAGCTGTTATCTTGCTTCCCAATTTATGTAGATACTCTTCAGTCTGGCTTAAGAAAGATGAAAGAACAGTATATCTCTCTGCAGCATCACCCGGAATGCTAGTCTGCTGCTCCAGCAACATCTCCCTATATCTGTCAACATCATTGTTTTTTAAGGCTTCTAACCTTTTGCTTCTGTCGTCATCTTTATGTTTTGAGAATTCCCTCAACATCCTCTCATGATATTTACCCACCCCCCTGTTGCGGGCAGTACGGGCATCACGAATTGCCCAGTGTGCCTCAAGAAGTTTCTTACGCCATAGAAATATAGATTTGAGTTGCTTTTCCCTTGCAGCTTTCTGAGACGCCTGCACTTGTCTAACAAGTTCCATACGCTGACGTTCACACAGCCTAACGAACTTACGATATGGCCTATCAGGCATTGCCATTATCTCTTGTTGCTGTTGATCAATCTCATCCCTCAAACGTGCCTGAACATCTAAAAGGCGGAGCTTTTTCTCTTCAATTTGAAGTCTCAACACAAGATCAGGCCTAATTCGTTTCCTCTCCAAATTTACAGCCAGTAAACCTTCAATCTTCTTTAAATTTTCTGTCCGCTTTTTGTTAAGTACTTCAGCGCCTTCCTCAGAAAGAAGATCTTTGACATCATATGCCAGTGATAAATTGTTGTTGTTGTTTACCATCATTGACGACCCAAAAGAGTCATGTTTCCTAGTGAAGAAAGGAAAATCAAACAGGGGTCCGTGATATTTTCTGGCTGGTCCCACATCCTTCGGCTGTGAAACAGTGGTTGCTTGTGCAGGTTTTGTAATTTGCATCGTGTCAGATACAGAGGCCTGAGGTGCAATAGCCTTTCCCCTATCTAATGCCGACTCATTTCTAACAGGAGTACTGTTATTTCCATGTTCACTGTCCAGCTTTGGCTTAAAAGAGGATCCAATTGTTTTCTGCTCTTCCTTTCCCGCAGATGATGTCGAAGCAGATTCCTTAGACATAGATGGCATAACAGCTTGAATATGAACTGGTGGTGGAGCCGATTTCTCCTCTCTTGAAAAGGATTCCTGCTTTACAGAACTGTGTCCATTAACGGCAGGAATAGATTGTGATTCTTTGGCATTGGCCTCAACATGCCGTGGTTGTTCTGCAGCAATATGTCCAGCAGATCTGACTTGATTTTGTCCTCCCGCAGGCTGGTTTGGTTGTTCTGCCTGCACCTCAAGAGGTGGTGGAGTGATAGCTTGAAGAAGTTCTGGAGGCAGCATTCCTTCTCCTTTCTATCAAATAACAGAAGAAAAAAAAAAGTAGGATTAAGATTACATATAGATGACTGAATTAGTAAGATGCAGATAATGAGAAAATAATAAGAGATATAACCTTTATCCTCCTAAATGCTAGTATCTGTGCTTTAAGAACATGTAGCTGTTGTTTGGTAAATGCACTTTGTCGTTCAGGCATCTGAGCAGGTGGCCCTTGAGATTTAGCATTATTTCTCGAACCCCCTTCTTTTGTTGGACCTACGGCCTGAGTAGTAGATTGGTTTAACTGCCTGATATACTGCATTTGAGGAGGTTCTGCACTAGAAGATAAACCTTTTGCATTCAAAGAATGGTCTGCTGCACCTAAGTTCATGGCTGCAGAAGATTGCTGAGAATGCATAGAAGGCATTCCATTTCCAGCTTTTACTTGTTGCCTCGGAGGAGCTTGAGACTCTCTATTATGAATACTGAATTGCTGCATGGCCATGTCACTGGAGTGACCAGCATTTGTTGTTGGGCCAAGATGGCTGGGGGGAACAGTATGCCTAGCTTTCGAAGAACCTGACTGCCCAGACACATCGCTTGATGAATTAGCATGTGCTGAGCTCTCACTTGCAACAGCTGGAGAATTAACCTGCTGCTTTGAAACAGGGACAGGTGACGACTGCGCACCAACGTTGCTCTCACCTGCCTTTGGTGGTAAGACCATCCTCGACTGCATCATTGGAATGAGCTTTGCCATTAAATTTGCATTCGTAGGATGTGATAAATCGATATTATTTTCACGTGCCCATGCTTGCATCATCTGCAATTGATGAGCTACCGCAATCTGGGTGTTCATAACATTTTGAACGTTGCCCTGCTGTGCTTCTGGTGGTTGAATAGGTCTTATCTGCTGCCCTTGCTCCATCTGCTTTTCTCCACGAGCATTGTGTTCGGATGAATTCCTAGAGGATGATCCTTGAGCTTGATTGACTGCCTGCATTGACATAGCTTCTTGCATTTTCAGATTTCCCATACGCATTTCCTGATCTTTTACAGATGCAGGGTTTAACATTCCCATCTTAGCTTGTTGTTGCGAATGAATTCCCAAAGCAGGCTGCTTTTGTTGCGCAGCCTGAAAAGCATATTGAAGGTATGCTTGTTGGACAGGATTTATCATTTGCTGCTGCTGCTCGCTACCTTGACCTCTGAGCTGGCCATCTTGGTTTGAACCATGTTGAGCTAAATTAACGAATTTTCCAGACTGCTGAGGCAGCTGCATTGCATTAGGTTGTTGGAAATTGTTACTCCCAAATACACCTTGACGCCCTGCTTGATAAGCTAAAAATGCTTCATTCCCTTCAGGTTTTCTAAGCAGTTGCTGTTGAAATGACTGCATTTGAATACAGTTACGTAAAAGTCATTATATAGAAGTAACAAACATGAAAAGCATAAATAAGACCAATATAAGTTGTAACAAACTCCCAACCACTATTATGACATAGCACACAGAAAATCAGTCCTATATAAGAGATCACCGCATTTTGAGAAATAAGTCGATACCATGATGGTTTTCCTATTATGATTGCATTAGATACAAAACTAGCCTCGTCAAGAAACATGCAATTTGAAATTAATGACATCCCCTCAGATTTCGCTACTAAGTAATAACAGTAAGCTGTATAAGTAGCACGAAGAATAAAGGTTAAACCGACAGTATGCATAAGCTGACGAAACATCACTTTTAACTATTGTTAAATAGCAGCTACAGCAGCGCTATACCGTAGCGGAATTTGGACAAACTGCTATTTCTTTGGATACACTATTCAGTAATACAAATGTTATCAAATAGCTGCCATAGTGACAGCTATAGCATTATCTTGTAGCAAAATTTTAACAATCCGGTATTCTCCACTATTCGCGATCGACAAGATTGCTTTTAACACTTGCAACATAGTTGTTAACTACAATCAATGAACATGTTTAAAGCAATACAAATACAACAACAACACCAGAAGAGAGAAAATTGTATCGATTCGAATGAAAACCTTATATTTAAATGAAAACAAAAACCTCAAATTTTGTCGATACAACATTTAATAATCCTCATTAATGACTAAAAAAGGAAACTTCGGTCCACGTCATTTTAGAAAAGAAATAGTAGAGACAAAATAGCTAAGTTTTCAAATAAGTAAATAAACATCGCATATGAACATAAAATAAATGCGAAAAAGACCAAATAGTTTTAAAAAAATAAATTAAAAAAACAGCTTAGTTCATAGTGATAGAAAGGAAACTAAACTGGAAAACACTTAATGACATCACTGAATTGTACTACAGAAAATTAATTAATCTTGAAATAAACAAACCACAAACCCAACAATCCAGGACAGAATAAAGAGAGGTACGAGGTTGTCATAATTAAAATCCAAAACGTAAAAAAAAAAATTACAAACTTGGAAATTTCACCACAACTCAAATTCCAACACGTACTAGTACTACTACACTCCCAAAACCACAACAAAAGTCAAAAAGCTTCAACCCAAAAAAGCAACCACCGTACACACAACACTAGAAATCATCAACATTCAACACCACTCCTAAAAGTAACCTATGAAGCATCGACACACAGGACATGACATGCATCAACACTGATAAAATTTGAGAAAAATCAATGCGATAACACCAATCATGTGTTTAGTGTCGACGTGTGTTGGACACTGAAACAAACATTCGATTAGAAGCGTAGGTGCTATAGAGATCATAACTCATCAAAGTAACATGTATAATTCTAAGTGTAATGGAAATTCAGCTAAAACCCATAAATTCTAACCTGCCTAGAAGCTATCTGCTGTTGTTGCTGCTGCTGTTGTTGGTGTTGGTGTTGCTGTTGATGCTGCAAAGATTCAAACCCTAACTGTGAAGCCGAAGAAGACGAAGACGGCGAAGCAGCTGCCGACGGTGTCGACGCCCGCCCCGCCGTCCGGCCAGGTCCACCACCACCTGACTGCATTCAAACTAACCTCCGAATTTCAACACGTGGCAATGAAAAAATTCAGATCACTCACACTACAAATTTTTCCAACCCAAAAAAAAATTCAAATTTCTACAAAATCAAAATGACCCAGAAAAGGAAAAACCTCAAATCCAAATAAAAACCCAGAAAAAATCGATTTTTTCTAATTGAAAAAGCTTGATTATTACAAGTTTTTTCTCTCTCTAGATGAAGATTTTAGACACCGATTTTCTCTCTCTAAAAAGCCGGGATTTTAGGGAGAAGATGGATCTTGGGAATCGAAGGGTAACGGAGTGCGAAGTTGTCCGAATCGGAGTGGAAATTCCACTACGCGATTGTGCAATTTTCGGTCAAACCCTAACTTTTTTTTTTCTTTTTTAAAAATAAAAGAAAATGGTTTTTTTTTGTTGATAGAGAGAGGAGAGAGAAATTGTTGAGGTTGGTGAGTTGAGTGTGTGTTATTAAAGGACCCTTTGTTGTGTTATCATCTGAGATTGCCCTTGCTTTTTCAATACATTTACTAGCTTATCCCTTTCTTAAATCATCACTTGTGAGTTTTTTTAAAAGGTCTTCAATGAATTCTCTCAAATAGATGGAATTCTCGTCATTTTTTTTCAATTGTTACATTTACTTCATTAAACATAAAAGATATGAAATTATTGAAAAAAGATAATATTGAACGTGTGGTTGAAATTCAACAATTGAGATAATTTTACTTAGAGAATCCATTTTACTTGGTGACGATTATCGCGACACTTTTTAAAGATCGGTTGTGTCGTTTGAGTGAAATGTACTTTGCGATTTCACCACTTGTTTATTATAAGATCTCATGGCTAGTCTAAGACGTGAACGAATAATGGCTAGCATCGTTGTCGGTAACCCGCAATTCCAACATGTTGATGGAACTACGGTTTCCTCGTAGTCATTACTTGCAGCAAGGCAGAACCAACCTCGGAATATGAACTTGGTGACTCCTTTTCGAACCAAGAAATTCATCTTTAGAACCTAGAGATCTAGAGGATTTCAAATTTTGAAAGAGACCAGAAGACCGGCAAAATCATTTGTGACCTCTTGGCGACCGTTCATCAGCGATCTCAAATCATAGCGAAGCAAGGCGAGTGTTGGCTCACATTGAGAATAAACATCGGGAACTCTCATTTATAATTATTGAAAACCAAGATTTTCTCTTTTTCACGTTCATTCATCTTTCGTCTATTTATTTGTTAGATTTTCTCTTTTTCACGTTCATTCATCTTTCGTCTTTTCTTGTGCAAGTGTGAAAAAAGGTGTTTTTTTTTTGTTTTTTTAGATTATATGGTTTATTGTTGTTTTATGTATTTTTTATTCATCTTTCTTCTTTTGTGTTTCTATTTATGTATTTTTTTTAAATAACCTTCTTTCTGTTTTTGTATTTTTGATTTGATATAACCTTCTTTCAGTTTTTGTATTTTTTTCATTTGATAACGGGAAGATCAGGATCGTGAATTTGTTAATAAATGGTATTTAATGTATTTAGTCTTTATTCTATTTTGTGTATTTTTTGTCTTTCTAAAGGAATAGTCTTTTCTATAATTTTAGAAATGGTTTAAGCATGTTGTAGAATAAGTGGTGTGAGGTGTGAGGGTCAGGGTAGTTGCCTTTACTACCCTTACTTCGAGAATGATGAAGAGCATCGTAACATACACAATGTGTTTGGTTTCAAAAATATAAGCATGTTCAATGCAACTCTTCATGAACAAATGACAAATGCAACAATTAATTACCATATTAACAATTCTTCATTTCTTTGTTTATCTTTCTTCTTTTCTTGTCCAACTTTGAGAGAAAAAAATGTGTTTTTTTGAAAAGATTATTTTGAATTATATAGTTTATTGCTAATTTATCTATTTTTCATTGATTACCACATTAACAATTTATCGTTTCTTTGTTTAGATTTGGTCTTTTTCACGTTCATTATCTTACTTTTTTTCTTGTGCAACTCTGAGAAAAAGATGTTTTTTATAGTTATTTCAATTTTTTTTTGGAATTATATGGTTTAGTGTTGTTTATTGTGTTTTTAATTGATTACCACATTAACAATTCATCGTTTCTTTATTTAGATTTGATCTTTTTCATGTTCTTTCATCTTTCTTCTTTTCCTGTGCAATTGTGAGAAAAAATGTTTTTTATAGTTATTTTTTTTAATTATATGCTTTATTGCTGTTATATATGTTTTTAATTGATTACCACATTAACACTCACTACTAGGAAAAGCAAAATTAGGGAGGAAAATTAGTGACGGAAAAAATAAAATCCTTCATAAATTTCTTGGTCGCAAAATGTAGTTACGGAATTAGAGAGGGATTTCACGTTTTCCCTCACTAATTTTTGTTTTTTTAGTAGTGACTTCATCGTTTCTTTGGTTAAGATTTGGTCTTTTTCATGTTCATTCATCTTTCTTCTTATATTGTGCAACTTTGAGAAAAATGTGTTTAATATAGTTAATTCATCTTTTTTTGAACTCTATTGTTTATTGTTGTTTTATGTGTTTTTAATTAATCACCACATTAACAATTCATTCTTTCTTTGTTCAGATTTGGTCTTTTTCCCAGTCATTCATTTTTCGTCTTTTCTTGTGCAATCGTGAGAAGAAAAAAAAAAGGGTGTTTTTTATAGTTATTTCATCTTTTCTTTTTTGAATTCTATAGTTTAATGTTGCTTTATGTATTTTTTTATTCATCTTTCTTCTTTTGTGTTTTTATTTATGTATTTTTCTATATTTTATAACAGGAACGTCGTCTAAGAATTTGTTAAGGAATGATATTTAATGCCACTTTCATCTTTTTTTAATTATATGGTTTACTGTTTTTTTTTTTGTCGTTTTGTATTTTTTGTAGGGGCAAATAAAATAGGTTTTTTGGATGTGTATTTTGATTTGGTATAACCTTTTTTTGTTTTTGTATTTTTGTATTTAATAACGAGAAGATCAGGATTGAGAATTTGTTAAGGATTGGTTTTTAATATATCTGGGCTTTACTCTATTATGTGTATTTTGATTTGACATCACTCATCATATGATGTAGAATAAATGTTGTGAGGTGTGAGGGTCAAGGTCGTTGTCCCTGCTACCCTTACTTCCAGAATGATGTAGAGTATCAGAACATAACAATGTGTTTGATTTAAAAAATATGAGAATGTTCAGTGCAACTATGAGCAAAGACAACAATCGGTGGCTTCCTTTACTTGGGAAGAAAGAAATAAAGTCCTTCACCGTATTACAGGGTCACATGGATAAGACAAGTTCATGTCATAACTTTACAACATCAGCCCCATCCAAATCTAAACGTTGCCCCTAATGCTCAAAATCTTGTTCTTCCTAATGTCAATCATGTTCCTGATCCTACTGCAAATCCCAATCCTGTTGCTCAGGAGACACGTCTCCATAATTTCTTGGATAAGCTTGGGTGATCATTAGGATTATTAATATTGGATTCTACAGTTTCTGTCGTCATATTTTAGAATTATTTTATTGATTGTTTTTGTATTGGAACCGATCACAACCCACATGAATTGTTGAAATTTTTATTTTCAGATATTATGTGGCGATCCTTGTGAATTGTATGACTATATATTGCATATTGTTTTTACTTTTTAATTCTGGTAGTATAGTACACTACCAAATATGACTAGAATTATCGAGGCTAAAATTGAAAAAAAAAAATACATGTACTCTTTCGGTGATGTCAGGCTATCTCATTTGGATGTGTTGTCTACTGTCGGTGATGTCAGACATTGTAATTTGTATGTTTTGTCTATGAATCGTGATGTCGAGTGCGTCACAAGAAAATAGACAACACATACAAATTACAGTGTCTAACATCACCGGTAGACAACACATGCAAATGACACATCTTGACATCACCGAAAGAGTACATGTGTTTTTCTTTCCTTTTCTTTTTTCAATTTCAGATTGGATAATTCTAGTCATATTTGTAGTAGTGTAGCACTATTAGGTTCGGACCTTAAACACCTAAATTATTTACCTTAAGTTGTGAATTTCTAGCCACCAGACAATTTGCCAACAAAAGCCGGTCAAACTGTGTGTAATCAAGTGTTTAGTTTAAGTTATCTATGTTTTCTTTTTGGGTACTAAACTACCATTGTCGGTAGTTATCTACGAGAATCGTCTGTCAAACATGTTTTATATTGTATCACTTAGAGTTTAAAAAAATTGTGAATTAGACCAATTGAAAGACTCTAATCTAAGAAGAAATTGACTGATATCCGTTGGAAGAAGTTGGCTTTACGAATATAAATAAAAATAAATTATATCAATACTGATTCGTCTCATGAAAACATTTTCCCACCTAATTGATCACATATCCATTTTGCTGCATAGTCATGAATATCAAAATCCATTTAAATTAATTAGATAAATTGAACATTTTTTTAAATGAGTACTGATTGCTTCACATAATAGTTTATTCACTATTCACATCCTTCTCTAATAATTTGTTATAAAGCAATGACCATGGAATCTTGACTTGAATCAAGAGCAGCTTCAACAACCTCCTCTTCCTTAATGTTCAACTTTTTTAGACAACTCAAATCACTTATCCTTGGTGAAAGACATAATGACTAAATTCACTCGTGTAAAGGTGGATCTAATTCAGAGAGATCAGAACACTAGGGTCAATGTTCTCTCAATGTTGGTCAATCCAAAGTCTAAGGGAGGAAACAAGACAATAATCATACTTATCATACTTATTCTAAAAGCTTGTAAGGTCAAGCAATAAGTAAACCCTAATCACTTTGCTAATTTCCCTCCTAAGCACATTCCTTAATCGTGCTTTGCAAGCTTTGTACCATTAAATGCTGCTTCAAATTATTTAAAATTTGAATTTTCTCTCCTATCTTGCCATATCATAACTAATGTGACTATTGGGTTTCTAACCAACTTACTTAATGCATCAGAATACTTTTAAGCTTCCCATACTTCTGTTGACCAATCACAAATGCTCCATTCCTATATATATATATATATATATATGGCATGTCCATGCAGTCAATTGCCAAACTCCTCTAATCTAATTGCATCTGCGTGAACTAAGAAAGGAAAAAACATGTCTTACCGTGAATTTGAAACGTTGCTTGCACTCCATTGTTTGAAAGGTGAGTCCTTTTACGTTAATCTACCATATATAATCTTCTTATGCTTGACCTAACTTGAACTAATGATGTGATCTAATTTTTTTTCCAGCTCCTTTGAATCCAAATCCAACAACTGATTTGGACAAAATCGTGCATGAACTAAGACTCCAGTACCGAACTATTTGCTGTGAATTCCATGTCAATGAGGTGTTAAGTTATTTTATT